>ENA-UOOI01000205-UOOI01000205.1-fermentation-metagenome-genome-assembly--contig:-NODE-205-length-75822-cov-11.123523_pt1 | contig 75822 bp, 57 predicted proteins | sample MGYA00245779_ERZ724027 | MGnify/ENA primary metagenome ERZ724027 (study PRJEB28704, sample SAMN03018318) | fermentation metagenome | biome: anthropogenic terrestrial biome; feature: soil; material...
CAGGACAAGATAGTGGAGAACCTGAAGATTTTTGTGAGTGCGGCACGCATGCGTGGCGAATCGCTCGATCATGTGTTGCTGCACGGGCCTCCCGGCCTTGGAAAAACCACATTGTCAAACATTATTGCTAACGAACTGGGTGTTGGGTTTAAGGTGACATCGGGGCCTGTGCTCGATAAGCCCGGCGATCTGGCAGGCGTACTTACATCACTTGAAAGGAACGATGTACTTTTTATTGATGAGATACACCGTCTTTCACCGGTGGTTGAAGAGTACCTCTATAGCGCCATGGAAGATTACCGCATAGACATACTTATTGATAAGGGCCCCAGTGCACGCTCAATACAGATCGACTTGAATCCTTTTACCCTTGTGGGGGCAACCACCAGGAGTGGATTGCTTACAAGCCCTCTGAGGGCACGGTTTGGAATTAACATGCACCTGGAATATTACGATATGGATACCCTTACCGGTATTATCCTGCGTTCGGCTGATATACTTCATATTGGCTGCGAAAAGATTGCAGCAGAGGAGATAGCTTCACGAAGCAGGGGGACTCCCCGTGTTGCCAACGCGCTTTTGCGCCGTGTACGTGATTTCGCTCAGGTAAAAGGGAACGGGCAGATAGACAGAGAAATAGCTGCCTACGCCTTGGAGGCTCTTAATATCGACAGGTACGGGCTCGACGAGGTTGACAACAAGATACTTCTCACGATCATCGATAAATTCAAGGGAGGCCCGGTTGGAATAACCACTATTGCTACAGCCGTTGGCGATGATGCAGGCACTATTGAAGAGGTGTATGAACCTTTTCTTATCAAGGAGGGATTCATAAAACGTACCCCCCGTGGCAGAGAGGTAACAGAGCTTGCCTATCGGCATTTGGGCAGGAAAAGTCCCGACGAACAGCGTTTCCTCTTCTAAGATAAAATGAATATAAGTAGATAAACCGATATAATAAAAAACCGGAAAAGCTATCGTCAGAGAAAGACGCTTTTCCGGTTTAATATTTCTTTGCAGGATTCTAGAATCTGCTGAATATCAGTTGCAGCTTCAGATTACCCTGCCGTTTATCCAATATTGCAGCGGAAGGCCACATCTGGTTGTGTAAAGATGTCAGCACTTTAGAGCCCGAAGAGTAATAGCTCTGCTGCACGGTGGTAAATGTTGCATCCACCGGAATCAGATAATATATCAGATCAAAGGGTTCACCCTTATACTTTTCGTTGTAGTAATTTACCAGCGTTGAGATGTTGTTGAACTTATATGAATATGTGGCCGCATCAAACTTATCGGACAAAAAGCACGTTACATTGTCTGTAATTTTGCGCTTTTCAAAAAAACCACTCAAGGAATCTTTGTTCACAAGCAGCAAATAATCGGGAGGGCTTATCTTCACCATCGGGTCCTCCGTTGCATCCGGTAGAGCGTAAACGGTAAAGTTTGCCAGGTTAAGAGCCTGGGACTTCAGCTTATCATTAATTTTTGAAAACGGGAAAGTTATTTCAGTATTTACTCCAGCCGGGCTTTTTACATAAGTGAGAGTGGAGTTTTCTTCCAGCAACCTGCTGTCGTCGTTATTAATGTAGTTGATCTGCATCACCTCGGGGGTAATGTACAGGTACATTGCATCGGTGCGAATAGTATCCTGGCCTTTTGATGATCCTTTTTTATCAAGGTAATGATAGTGTACTTTCAGCGAAGTGAGGTTTACGTTTATGATAGTGCTTTTCCCGAAGCTTGTTGTAAAGTATAGACCGGGAAAAAACTCTCTGAAGGTATCTGCATTAACCATTTTCCCATGATCTGATTTATTATATTCCGCAAGAAATTTTTCGCCGAGTGAGTTAGGCAGTTTCACGTGAATATCATAGATTGTATAGCTGCTCGACGTGTACCCCGATGTATAATTCTCTATTCTGTAAGTGGAATTTTTTCCTGTGAAGGTTTGTTTTCCAAGTGGAGCAGACATGTCGGAGTATGCTTTGGGATCGATATTGGAATAGTCTCCAAGCCCTTTCAGCGATTTACTAACTTCATAAACCGATAGCTCCATGGGAACAAGAGAGTCTCCGGCCATCGTGGTGTATGAAACTGTTACTTTAACTGAATCAATGGCGGCACCCGGTTTGAATCCCGAACCCTCGGGAAAATAGAATTCGCCTATATATTCAGACTTAATGGAGCCGAATGCGGGATCTTCATATTCTCCCAATACCGGATATTTGGTTTTTGTAAACACTGAATCCACCTTAACGGTGCGTGCCTCCAGATTCAACGTATCGATATTCACAGAAAGCCGATCCTTTTCGGGCTGAATGGTGAAACCTACCTGGTCAAGTGTGTCGTTGCACGAAATTGCGAGAAGAGCGACAAAGGTTACTATAAGAGCTTTGTATAAGGATTTGAACTTCATTCGATTCTTTAATTTGTTTACAACCCCGCAAATATCCGAAAAAAATATGTCAAATAAAAGATGAAGAAAGTCTTTCTTCTGTTTTTTAAAGATATTTGTGTATAGGTGGTGATAAAAACAACCTCATAAAGTAATTTAACAGAATCAGGCGTCTATCTTCTCATAAAAAGCATCAATCTCGCTCACGTTTTTTTCGAAGTCGGCACTGAAAGGCAAAAAACCGGCCTTTGACTCCCGGATATATTCCGATACTGCAGGATCAATATTTTCACTACCCTGTATAATTCCGTCAGAATAGTCGATAGCAAGCTTCATGAGATTATTATAATCCATGATGCCCCTGCTTTTAATTTTTTCAATTTCCGGATCTCCAATACCATCAAATCGAAGCTTTTCTGCAGTGTTCTGGTTAAAAGGCTTCTCAAACAATTCATCATAAACCGAATAAACTACCTTGGCATTTTTAAAGCACGGGTCATCGGCATATCCCTTTTTTATGAAAAGTGGTGCAAGAGCGCTGAACCATCCGTGACAGTGGATCACATCGGGTACCCAGCGCAGTTTTTTTATTGTCTCCATCACTCCTCGAATAAAGAATATGCTGCGTTCGTCGTTGTCATCATATTCTACTCCCTCTTTATCGACAAGAGTTTCTCTGTTTTGAAAAAAATCTTCATTATCGATAAAATAAACCTGCATTCGTGCAGACTGGATGGAAGCTACCTTGATAATGAGTGAATGGTCGGTATCATCAATAATGAGATTCATCCCCGAAAGGCGAATTACTTCGTGTAGCTGGTTACGGCGTTCATTAATATTGCCGTATTTAGGCATGAAGGCACGGATCTCCTTACCCTTTTCCTGTATGGCCTGGGGTAAGTAACGTGAAGTATTTGCAATAGTGGACTCTTCGAGATAAGGATAAATCTCCTGCGAAATGTATAAAATTTTTTTCTGGGACATGTAGCTAATTATCTTAAGTTGTGTACAAAGATAATAAAAAAAATCCACATAATTACAAAATAAAATGGAGGATATTTTTTAAAATAATGATACGCAATTGCTTGATGCTATTTTGTGCCTTTTCTTGCCAAGAAATAATGCCAATATTTTTCTTATGTGGCAAATATTTTGTTGCTTTGCACTTTAAAAAAGAGATTGATGGAAATCATTAAAACCGTAGTGGATTTAGAGGGGCTGTTGCAAGGTTATCGTCACAGTAATAAAACCATCGGGCTTGTTCCTACAATGGGGGCACTTCACGATGGGCACGCCTCTTTAGTAAGGCGCTGTGTTGCTGAAAACGATATTTGTGTTGTAAGCCTCTTTGTGAACCCCACGCAGTTCAACAACAAAGAAGATTTGCAGTTATATCCCCGAACACCCGAAAAAGACTTTCAGCTGTTGGAAACCATTGGAGCGGATGTTGTTTTTTCTCCATCCGAAGAGGAGATCTATCCGGAGGCTGATACACGTATTTTCGACTTTGGAAATCTTGACAAGGTTATGGAAGGACGGTTCCGCCCGGGGCATTTTAATGGCGTTGCCCAGGTGGTGAGTAAACTGTTTGCCTTTGTAATGCCATGCAGAGCCTATTTCGGGGAGAAAGACTTTCAGCAGCTGGTTATTGTGAGGGAGATGGTGAAACAGTTGAAAATTGATGTAGAGATAGTTGGAGTGCCAATAGTGAGGGAAGCAAGCGGTTTAGCTATGAGCAGCCGGAATCAGCGCCTTTCGGCCGATCAGCAGGGAATAGCCTCTGAGATATACCGTATCTTGAATGATAGTACTCTGATGACTGAACAGCAGTCGCCCTTGCAACTCATTTCTCATGTCACAAGGGAGATAAACAATGTACCCGGTTTGAGTGTTGAATACTTTGAAATTGTTGATGGAAATTCACTGCAGCCTGTTTCATCCTGGCAAGAGTCCGCATATATTGTAGGTTGTACTGCTGTTTTCTGCGGCAATGTGAGATTAATTGACAATATCAGATACAGATAACTTTTATGTTGGTAGAAATATTAAAATCGAAAATACACAGAGCCACGGTTACCGATGCCAATCTGAATTATGAAGGCAGCATAACCATTGACGAGGATCTGATTGATGCTGCAAATATGTTTGTACATGAGAAAGTGGCAGTGGTAAACAACAATAACGGGGAGCGCTTTGAAACATATATCATTCGCGGTGAACGCGGATCCGGTATAATTTGCCTTAACGGGGCAGCGGCGCGTAAGGTGCATAAAGGTGATATTATTATCATCATGAGTTATGCAACGATCCCACTTGAGCAAGCAAAAACATTCCTTCCTACAATAGTCAACCTTGAGGACGGAACCAATAAAATAAAAAGATAGTATTCTTAAACCGTCAGTTGCAGTACCAACTGACGGTTTTTTGCAAATTAAGGTGTATTCCAATAAGCACATCATAAAGATCAGTACGCCTATCCTGTTGAGCCTTCTGGCGCAGAACATCATACAGGTGATAGATACAGCTTTTCTCGGCCGTGTGGGTGAGGTGGAGCTGGGGGCATCGGCTTTGGGTGGAGTCATCTATATAGCTTTGTTCACATTGGGCTTTGGTTTCAGCATGGGAAGCCAGATCCTTATAGGACGACGCAATGGAGAAGGTAATTTTGGCAAGATAGGCGATATTGTTATTCAGGGTGCTCTCTTTCTTCTTATACCTGCAATATTACTTGTACCTTTGCTAAGATACGGTGCTGTTAAGTGGCTTCCTGATATGTTGCAGTCAGAAAATGTGGCAAACGCCGCAGCGGAATATCTTAAGTGGCGTATTTTCGGGATTGTGTTCGCGTTTGTCAATGCCATGTTCAGGGCCTTCTATATTGGCATTGCTCGAACTAAAGTGCTTACCGCCAATGCTGTAGTCATGGCTTTGGTGAACGTGGTGTTCGATTACGGGCTTATATTCGGAAATCTGGGGATGCCCCGGATGGGCATTGGCGGTGCTGCTCTTGCATCAGTAATTGCAGAAGTGTCATCTACTCTTTTTTTCCTTATCTATACAACTAAAACGGTGGATTTGGAAAAATATGGCTTCAAAAAGATCAGGTTTCAATGGCGTGTAGTTAAAAAAGTACTCGATATCTCGATTTTCATGATGGCACAATATCTCTTCTCAATTGTCACCTGGATGCTTTTCTTTGTCTTCATTGAAAACTATATGGGTGAGCGCCCTCTGGCAGTCACAAATATTGTGCGTAGCTTCTACACCATATTCACCATCCCTTCACATGCACTTGGATCGGCAACCAGCACTATGGTGAGCAATACCATGGGGGCAGGAAAGAGAGACGAGGTGTTTAACCTGATAAAAAGAGTCGCGCTCATCAGCCTAATGGTTATGCTGTGTGTTATTGTCGCCGTTTCTGTTTTTCCCCGTGCAATGATTCATATATATACCGATGATCCGTTGCTTATCAGTAATACTGTCAAGCCTCTTTATGTGCTAATATCATCTCTCCCAATCTATAGTGTAGGTTCGGTGTTATTCAGTGCTGTCTCCGGGACCGGAAATACCCGTACTGCTCTTAAGTTTGAGATTTTCACGCTCATTCTTTACCTGAGCTACATGTGGTTTGTTATAGTTTATATGCGCTTTTCAGTAGCTGTCGCCTGGACCACGGAGCATGTTTATTGGGCTCTTCTGACAACACTGTCCTTTATATACCTTCGTAGCGGCAAATGGCGGGACAGACAGATCTGATTCCTGAAATTTATACTATCTTTACCGCCGTGAATGTTACAATGCTGTCATTGCGTTATTGCTTCTGCAAGTTTGTTGGTTATATTGATTCTCGTATGTGGAAAAGTTTTGCTTTTGCATTATTCATATTGTTTGTAGTACCTGAGTTGCAGGCACAAGAGTACCTGTGGAGGCTGGGATTTGATTATTTTTTCGATAACCGTGAATTTAAAAAATCGGCATTCATCGATTCCCAAACCCAGAATGGTATATGGCTGAAACCACAGGGAGGTATCTCATGGGACTCCACCCACACTATTTACGCGGGAGTGAATCTGCTTAAGATACCAGGTGGGGGAGAGGCTGTTGATAAAGTGGATATGACTCTTTATTATCAGTACGAAACAGATAGAGTGCTGTTCCGGGCAGGCTCTTTCCCCAGGAAGGAAGTGCTACGGAACTACTCCAGTTTCTTCTTCAAGGATTCTGTGAATAATTTTGTGCCGCTCATGCAGGGAGTATTCTGGCAGATAGGCAAGGAGAGGAATTTTTTCAATGCATGGATGGACTGGACCGGTTATGCTTCGCCCACTGCAAGGGAGAGCTTTTTTCTGGGCTTTTCAGGTAGACTGTCCTCAGCCCATTTGTTCGGCGATTTTCAGTCGTACATGTTTCATTACGCCGGCACATTTCCCGGAAATTCCGCCTATGGTGTAAGTGAGCAGTTACAGGGATTAGCTTCGCTGGGAATAGAGTATGACGGCGATAACAGCTTCAAAGGGTTGTTGACAGCAGGCGTTTTTGCGGGGATGGAACGAGACAGGAAAGCCGTTATAAGTTACTTCCCGGTGGGCTTTACCGCTAGAGCCGATGCCGAGTTTTGGGGTATTGGAACTCGAAATACACTTTATGCCGGAGATCGTAGAATGCGATTTTATTCCCAACACGGAGACAACCTCTATTGGGGTACTCAGTTCCTGCGTGGTTCAACATATATTGAGAGCATGTGGTACGTACGCCTGCTCAATTCAGATCGTGTTACGGCACAGTTTAATCTCAACCTGCACTTTTCCGGGGGCGAGATGCTGTTTCAGCAGGCTTTTTCAGTTTCAGCATCGATAGATAATATTATTAACCCTGTGAAAAAAAAGGTTAGTTATCCCTGGATGAGGATTTTTCAATAGTATGTCAATCATCTAAAGTGGCAGTATGAAAAGTTATCGTCAAATGAAGAGTTTTCAATAGAGGAAGTCACTCTCCCCCGGGTTAACGCTTACACCACCAATGTATTAGAATTATAGTCCAGAAAAATGGAAACAGTAAAAGAACAGATAGAAACACTTCGAAGAGAGCTTCATGAACATAATTACAGCTATTATGTCTTGTCGCACCCAACGATCTCTGATTTCGAGTTCGACAGGTTAATGAGGCAGCTTACTGAACTTGAGGTTAAATACCCCGAGTTCTACGATCCTAATTCACCGTCGGTGCGCGTAGGGAGCGATATCAACAAGAATTTCACCCAGGTGGTGCATAGCTATCCCATGCTATCGTTGCAAAACACCTACTCTGAGGGAGAGGCAGCCGACTTTTACAATCGTGTTAAGAGGGCCTTGAATGAAGATTTTGATATAGTATGCGAGCTGAAATATGATGGAACTTCAATATCGCTTATTTACGAAAATGGGAGGCTGATGCGTGCTGTAACACGAGGCGACGGAAAGATGGGCGATGATGTTACCGATAATGTGCGTACAATCCGCAACGTACCTCTGGTACTGAGAGGTGAAAATATACCGCCTTATTTGGAGGTCAGAGGTGAGATATTGATGCCATGGAGCTCTTTTGATGCTCTTAACAGAGAGCGGGCCGAGCAGGAAGAGCCTCTGTTTGCCAATCCCCGCAATGCTGCATCTGGCACGTTGAAAATGCAGGATTCACGAGTGGTGGCTTCCCGCAAACTGGAGTCATTCATCTATTATATGATTGGCGAGGATTTGCCTACGGGCAGCCATTTTAATAATATGGCCCTTGCCCGTACATGGGGATTGAATGTCTCCGATGCAATGAAGAGGTGCAGTACGCTCGATGAAATATTCGATTATCTGAAATATTGGGACAGTGAGCGCAAAAACCTGCCTGTAACAACCGATGGCGTTGTTCTCAAGGTAGATTCAATTTCGCAACAACGAAATCTGGGTTCTACCTCCAAGTTCCCCCGATGGTCTATAGCCTATAAGTTCAATGCTGAGCGGGCAGTCACCCGGTTAGAATCGGTCTCATACCAGGTAGGGCGTACCGGGGCGGTCACTCCTGTTGCCAATCTTGAGCCGGTACTGCTTTCAGGTACAACCGTTAAAAGGGCGTCACTCTATAACGAAGATGCCATCCTTGCGCTCGATCTGCATATTGGCGACATGGTGTATGTAGAGAAGGGAGGGGAGATTATTCCAAAGATCACCGGTGTGGACAAGGAGTCACGTTTCCTATTAGGCGATAAAGTAACATTTGCCCGTAAATGTCCCGATTGCGCGACACCGCTTGTTCGTAATGAGGACGAGGCAATACACTATTGCCCCAATAGCGAAGGGTGCCCCACGCAGATAAAGGGGCGCATAGAGCATTTTGTCACACGTAAGGCAATGAACATAACCATTGGGCCGGAAAACATCTCACTGCTTTATGAAAAGGGGCTTATTAATGATGCTGCCGACCTGTATTCATTGAGGTTCCACGATCTGGTGAACCTTGAGCGATGGGGAGAAACCAGCGCCAATAATCTTCTTGAGAGCATAGAAAAGTCAAAGTCGGTACCCTATGAAAGGGTCCTTTTTGCTTTGGGAATACGCTTCGTCGGCGAAACAGTAGCACAGAAACTTGCGCATGCATTCCCTGATATAGATGCATTGGCAGAGGCATCATCAGAACAGCTGACTTTGGTAGAAGAGATTGGCGAACGTATTGCACAGAGTGTTATAGATTTTTTCAGGAATCCCGGCTTTGCCTGTTTCGTTAAACGTCTTCGCGGACACGGATTGCAATTTGCTTTAAGTGAAGATTTAATGGCTTCAAAAACCGATAAGTTGAAAGGGAAGACAATCGTCATAAGCGGAACTTTTGAACTTCATTCGCGTGATGATTATAAAGCAATGATCCTCCGGAATGGAGGAAAGAACAGCGGATCAGTATCAAAAAACACCGATTATATTCTCGCTGGAGAGAATATGGGGCCGGCCAAGCTGGAGACAGCACGGAAACTGGGCATAAAGATTATCAACGAGAAAACATTTCTGGAGATGTTGCAGACAACAGTAGCCCAGTAAGTTTTTAAAATAATCATTATAAAGCGCTGAATATAAATAAAATATATCGCCCTTGGGACCCAAATGCAATCTGCTGGCTGCCAGCATTTTAAATAAATGTTTAACAAATTATCAAGATGAAATAGTAATATTTATTCTGGTTTCGACTGATATTATGAAATTCAGGGTGAGTAAATGCTCCTGCGTGTCTACTGTTTCAGGTTCATGACACCCGGAAAAAAGGCAGTACGCTAAAAAAATTGTATATTCGCACAAAAAAGTTATTTCATCTTATACTTTATGACAACTACATTAATTATTCTGGTTGCTACAGCAGCTTTGATGGTTTGGGGAAAAATCCGTTCCGATATTGTTGCGCTCTGTTCATTACTGGCACTTATTATTACAGGTATATTAACTCCTGAAGAAGCATTAGCCGGATTCTCAAGTCCGGTGGTAATTATGATTGCTGCCCTGTTTATAGTAGGCGGAGCTATATCGCAAACCGGCCTGGCTGGCAAGGTTAGCAACAACATTCTTAAATTTGCCGGGAACAATAATTTTAAACTTTTTATTTTGGTAATTCTTGTCACTGTCATTATCGGCTTGTTTGTGAGCAATACCGGAACAGTTGCTATTTTAATGCCTATTGTGGTGAGCCTGGCTGTAAAATCTAACATGAGTGCAAGCAGGCTGTTGATGCCAATGGCTTTTGCCAGCAGTATAGGTGGAATGATGACACTTATTGGTACACCTCCTACTCTAATTGTACATAACGCTCTGATAGAATCAGGATACGAGGGGCTACAGTTTTTCACCACTCTACCGGTCGGCCTTATCTTATTGTTTTTCGGTATTCTGTTGTTGTGGCCATTGACCAGGGTGCTGGAGAAAAAAGGTAAAAAAGAGTCAATTGAAAGGAAGAACAGTGTAAAATCACCCGATCAGCTGGTGTCCGAATATCAATTGATTGAAAATATATATCGGCTGGAAATTGGGAAAAGCTCCCCGATTCTAACACAAAAATTATCAGATCTGGATATAACCAAGCGCTATTCACTGCTTATCGCCGAGATACATACCCGCACATTCACTCCGCTTGGGAGAAATGTTCATACCTCTTTGCCCGAAGCAGGAACGGTTTTAACTGCCAATGACGTTCTCTATGTAGTAGGTGAATATGAGAACGTGGTGCGTTTTGCGGAAGATAACCAACTCTCATTTGTGGACAATCAGATGGGGGAGCAGATCGAAAAACCACGTTTTGCCGGTAAATTCACGTTCGATGAGATAGGGATGGCTGAAGTGGTGCTACTCCCTAACTCAAGGCTAAACAACAAAATAGTGAGGAATTCTGAATTCAGACAAAACTATAATGTAAACATATTAGGTATTCAAAGAAAAGACCAGTACATTATTCAAGATGTGAAGGATGTGAAAATGCAGTCCGGAGACATGCTGCTTATACAGGGTACATGGGAGGATATTGATAGGCTGAGCCGGCTTGAACCCGAAGTTGTTGTTATAGGACAGCCTGCTGTAGAAGCGTCGAAAGTTCCGCTCGAGCATAAGGCACCTTTAGCTGCTTCAGTTATAGTGTTAATGATTTTGTCGATGGCCTTTAACTGGTTCCCTCCCGTAGTCTCTGTACTGATGGCAGCAATAGTACTCATACTCGGGGGTTGCTTCCGTACCGTGCGTGATGCTTATCGTTCTATTAACTGGGAGAGTGTTATTCTTTTCGCTGGGATGATGCCGTTGGCAACAGCGATGGAAAAAACCGGCACCTCAGCTCTGGTCACCAATAGTATTGTGGGAAGTGTGGGTTCTTTCGGTCCTCAAGCAGTGCTTGCCGGACTGTTGTTAGCCACTTCGTTTGTTACAATGTTTATCAGTAATACTGCAACTGCTGTTTTGTTTGCACCCATTGCCCTGCATGCGGCAACCTCAATGGGTGTAAGCCCTTATCCTTACCTTATAGGTGTGGCAGTAGCAGCGAGCATGTGCCTTGCCAGCCCTTTCTCCACTCCTCCCAACGCTATGGTTATGTCTGCAGGAAGATATAACTTTATGGACTATATTAAAGTGGGGTTGCCTTTACAGTTGATATATCTGATTATTATGATTTTTGCACTGCCGCTTTTATTTCCATTTTAATCATAAAAGGCTATATCAAATTGTCACTAAATGCTCATGTACCTCATGGATGAGTCCCGTCCGAAAAGTCTCAATCATTGATAGCCAATAGAAATGTATATATTGATATTCAGGTTTTTTGGGGGTAGAAACATGCATTAATCATCTTCTGGTGAACGAAATCGAATAGCAGCGACACCTGAATGTAAGAATAAAAAATTTATCGTGAAGATCAATCTTTCATTGTGAAGCTGTATGAGCCTATGTGGTGGCCGTCGGCAAAGATGTCTGTCTTGTATTTCCCCGGCATCAGGTACTCTTCAATATTCCAATACATGGTTACTGGAATCTCTTCTCCGCCATATTCCACTGTGCGCTTCATGGAATAAAGAATGTTGCCGTTCTCATATTGAAATGTGTTGGACGGGCTTTTCGAAAGAACCGAACCATCCGGGCTCATAATCCTGATGTATATTGTGCGTTCTCCCGGATCGGTGGTAATATTCCGGGCAATGGTGAAAGAGACAACAAACTGTGTGCTCCGGCTTAAACGGGACTGTTCCCGGCCCCTGTCGTTCACTGCTTTTGCGTTTATATTTGTTGCAACCAGCTGTGCTGCCAGCGACACCTTCTCAGAGAGTTGTTCCTTCTCTTGCGACACCTGTGTAAGTGTGCGGCTTGTCCTGTTATATTGTTCTGTTATCTGTTTGTTCTCTGCACGCAGCTCCTCGTTCAACCTGTTCAGGGAGTCTATTTGATGAATATAGGAACGTAATATTTTGCGGAGTGTTGCCAGTTCATCTTTCAGCCGTTTTATCTCTGCCTGGTCACTCGCCTTGGTCATCCGCAGCTCCTCCTGCAGGCGCAGCACTTTTGCCTGTTCATTTTCAAGTTTATACAGCAGTGAGTCATTCTGGACACTGAATTTAAATCCTTCATATTGCAGTGAAATTGCCTCATACTCATCTTCCAGCTCCTGCTTATCAATTGTGAACTGTTGCTGCATCTCATTTATTTTTGTATTGTTTGAGATGAGAAATCCAATAAGTATAGCCAATACTACGGCGAGTACACCAATCACCGCAATCAGCTGAGGTGTTCGTTCTTTAAAGTTTATCTTCATCTGAGCGCTTATTTTCCGATCTAATGCAAATTATCCGATCGAACGCAAAAATAAACTTTTTCAGTCTAAACCCCAATGATTCATTAGCCTTTTTCGTTAATTTAAGAATTGGAAGTATATCCTTGCAGCTTGCCCGATCTATTTTTTAAATAACTTCATTAAGATTGCATTATGCTCTGAAAGCTGTAACTGCTGATTGTACAAGTTGGATCATAAAAGCCTTGCTGGTATTACCTTGCGAGCAAATGGCAGTAACCTCTTATTGTACAAGTTGATTTTTTAAAAAATAGATAATCGTGTTTTCGTGGTAAACTCCTCCAGAAAGAGCATTCCCTTATATGAGTTGCCTTTCTTGTTAAGACGGGGACTCCATACAGCGATGGTATATTTTTCGGGGTGGACAGCCACTATACCGCCCCCCACGCCGCTTTTTCCGGGTAACCCTACTTTAAAGGAAAATTCTCCCGCCTCATCATAAAATCCGCATGTTTGCATAAGGGCATTTGTCCTTTTAGTACGGCTTGCAGAAAGGATCCGTTCACCTGAATAGGGTACAACACCGTTGTTGGCAAGGAATAGGAAGGCTTTGGAAAGCTCCCTGCAGCTCATTTCAATGGAGCAGATGTGGAAATAGATATCCATCACCATGTCGATATCGTTCCTTATGTTCCCAAATGATTTCATGAGATTGACCAGTGCATGGTTTCTGAAACCGGTTTTTTTCTCCGACAATGCAACCATAGGGTTATAGTTGATGGTGTTGACCCCGGTCAAACTCCTGATAAACGACAGAATGTTTTCTTTTGGCGAAGCAAGCTCGCTTGCAAGAATATCGCATATCACAATTGCCCCTGCATTAATAAATGGGTTTCTAGGCGTACCTTGATCGTATTCAAGTTGTACGAGAGAGTTGAACGGCGTTCCGGCCGGCTCCAGCCCGGTTCTGTCCCATATGCTGCTCTTTACCCTGGAATAGGCAAGAACAAATGTAAATACTTTGGCAATACTTTGAATCGAAAAGCGCTTTTCGGCATCGGCGAAAGAAAATTCATCACCCTCTACAGTTGTAAGATGGACACCGAATTGATCAGGATTAACATCTGCCAGTTCAGGTATGTAGTCAGCTACCCGGCCTATATCTTCAATCGACTGCAGCTCATGGTATATTTCCTGAAAGATTGTTTCGTAATGCATTTTCATTTTTTATAGCTAAAGACAAAGATAAATATTCCGTTTGTATGTCCGATTCAATCACCTAACGTCACTATTCCCGAATATGACCTATGAGTCCTCTCCGAAAACCTCAAAACCCAATTTTATTGGTTTGCAACTTATTAAAAATAAATGTTCATCTTGTGAAATTTTCAAGAAAAAAGACTTATCGGAGGAGACTCACCCATTAAATACCAAAGATATATGAAAAACCAGTATTAATTGTCTCTTGAACAACTTTTTTTCTTAACTTTATCAGTTTAAACCGGGGAATTAAAAAACTGATATGAAAAGGAGTTTTTTACAGTAAAATGAATTGCATGTTTTGCCTTAAAAGTTGTTTTTATTAATACAGAGGGTGGTTGTAAATCTTTTACCTGGAATGAATCATTAAAGTAATATATATGAAGAAATTGTTTTTCTACCTTTCATTTTGGTGTTTATTTTTCTTTACCGCATCTGCCGATGAGGGGATGTGGATGTTGCATTCACTTAAGCAACAAAAACTGAATGACATGAAGGAGCTAGGGCTAAAGCTTGAAGATTATGATATATACAACCCCGATGGTTCTTCAATAAAAGATGCTGTTGTGCAGTTTGGCGGAGGGTGTACCGGGGAGGTTATCTCCTCACAGGGGCTTGTGCTGACCAATCACCATTGCGGATATGGCCGTATACAGCAGCATAGCACACTTGAAAACAACTATCTTGAGGAAGGCTTCTGGGCAATGACAAAAGCTGAAGAACTCCCAAATCCGGGTCTTACGGTAACCTTTATTGAAGAAATTGAAGAGGTAACCGGCTATGTTTTGCAGTGCTTAGAGAGAGACAGGGAAGAAGATACCGATGGGGCCCTTTTCCTCTCACCTTCTTATCTTAACAGGGTAGCAAGAGAGAAAGCAGGTGAAAAGTTCCTTTCTGAAAATTCAGGGACAGAGGTCGAAATAAAACCTTTCTTCAACGGGAATCAATATTATATGTTCACGAAAAAGATCTATTCCGATATACGTCTTGTAGGTGCTCCTCCCAGTTCTATAGGTAAGTTTGGCGCTGACACTGATAACTGGACCTGGCCGCGTCATACAGGCGACTTTGCTATTTTCCGTATCTATGCCGACAAAGATGGTAATCCTGCCGGATACTCTCCCGGGAACATTCCTCTCAGGCCAAAGCGATGGTTGACTATCTCGACAAAAGGAGTTAAAGAAAACGATTTTGCAATGCTGCTTGGCTTTCCCGGGACTACTAACAAATTCTACACTTCGTGGGAGGTGGCCGAACGAAGAGATATCGATAACACAGTTAGAATCAGGATGAGGGAGGTGCGTCAGAAAGCCATGCTTGAGGAGATGCTGAAAGATCCGGCGGTCAAGATTCAATATGCTTCCAAATATTCCGGATCAACAAACTCTTATAAAAATGCAATAGGTACAAACTGGGCTATCAACATGCGTAATTTCGAGAAGGTGAAGTTAGAGCAACAGAACAGATTGTTGAAGTGGGCTGAAGAAAACAATCAACCCCGTTTTAAAAAAGCCTTGGATGAGATTGAGCGGATTGTGAAAGAGCGTGCAGATCTTCGTTACAGGAGATGGATGCTTAATGAAGGTATTGTGCGTGGATTGGAATTTTCTACATTGGCTACAGTCACAGCTGACAAGCTGGCAAAAGCATTGGAAGAAGGCAACCAATCTGAAGCAGATACGCTCAGGGCACAATTGATGAAAGAATACAGTATGTTTGCTGATAAAGACTACAACCGGGAAGTTGATAAAAAGGTAGCAAAAGAGATGATGCGTGAATATATCAGTTTGGTTCCTGAAGAGAATCTCCCTGGTTTTTTCAGTCTTATTTATAGTGATTTTGGCGGGAATAGCGATAGATTTGTCGATTTTCTGTTCAACCGTTCTCTTTTTGGGAATGAAATAAATATTCAAAACTTTAATGAAGGAGAGGTTGACGCAGAGACTATCATGAACGATCCAATGTTTCTATTCTCAAAATCGGTAGCTGAGGAATCTGCTTCGCTTGAGAAACAGCTGGCGGTCTTTGATGCTCCTTTTGCAATTGCCCGGAAGGCATATCTTGAAGGCATCCTGTCTATGGACGGGCCTTATGCCTATTTTCCCGATGCCAACCTTACACTTCGCTTGTCGTACGGACAGGTTAAAGGATACAAGCCTGGCGATGCTATCTATTATGCGCACCAGACTACCCTCGACGGGGTAATTGAAAAAGAGGACCCCGGTAACTGGGAGTTTGTTGTTCCTGCAATGCTGAAAAAACTCTATCAGGAAGAAGATTTCGGACATTACGCAATGCATAACGGCAACATGCCTGTTGCTTTCGCTGCCACAACTCACACAACGGGAGGTAACTCGGGAAGCCCGGTCATGAACGGGAGTGGAGAGTTGATAGGAATCAATTTCGACCGTAACTGGGAAGGTGTTGGGGGTGATATACAGTTTCTGCCCGATTATCAGCGAAGCATTATTGTTGACATTCGCTACGTCCTATTCATAATTGATAAGTTTGCAGGAGCAGGCCATTTGCTGAAGGAGCTTGACATGAACTGATAAAGATTGTATGGCCCTTTTCACTGATATTCTGCGGCATTTAATTATGTCATTTCATAAGTCGTTGGCTACCTGTAATATTCAATTCTTTCCACTGATATTCTTCAATTATTAATTATATAAATAGTTCAGTCAGGCCTATTCTTAAACATCACTCAATGACAGCAATTCCTGTCAACGGAAAAGACTTATCAGAGAAGACTCGCTTATTAAAGCGGACTAAGGTGATTATTTTTTTAATACCTGACAATCAGCAAAAAAGCATGAGGCTCTGTGGCGTCTATTTATGCTGATTGCTAATGGATTATGTGGCCATTCCAAGCTTTTTTACCGAAGCGGCCCCCATATAATAACAAGTTAATAAAAAAAGTAGTTCAATAGCAACTCTATTACCTAATTAAGTGTTATAATTGTAAGAATATTCACACGAAATAAAACACAATGTTATGAAAGCATCGGTCGGTTACTTTTTATTCGTCTGTGTAATTATTTCCATTGCCGGTTGCAGTAGCTCAAAACTTGGCATATTTGATAGCAAGGCAGATAAAATAATTGGGTTGTGGGAGGTGAAGGCGATCCATAACAGCGATGAATCGGGTTATAAGGTAATCCCGTCAGGGATGTTCAAGATGATTTTCCCCGATGGCAGATTTATGAATTTCATGTCGACTGAAAAAGGGGCAATAATAACTGTTGACGGTACATATAGGCTTGAAGGCGATATTTATACAGAAGAGATAGTGAATTCTTTCAATAAAAGCCAGGAGGGAAAGGATAACCCTCTTAATATAAAGCTTACGCATGAAAATTTTATGTATCTCCGCTGGTTTCAGCCAATTGATGAGTTTGGAGTGAAGCAGAACAGGTGGATAGAAGAGATATGGCAGAGAGTATGTATCGAGGATCTTGATGTAAGTAATGTGGACTTGCGGCAAGAACTGAAGCAGCTGCTTATTAATGAAGAGGTAATAGAAAAGGTAGTGGAATAGTAAATATGAATAAAATTGATGGCGACATTTTCAGAGCCGCCATCTAAAGAAAAAAATCATAAACGCTGTAACGCTTCATCCAGATCTGCTTTAATATCGTCTATATGCTCAAGGCCAAGCGATACCCGAAGTAGGTTAGGATATACACCGGCGGCAACTTGTGCTTCATCGGAGAGTTGCTGATGCGTGGTACTTGCAGGATGTATGATCAGCGTTTTGGCGTCCCCCACATTTGCAAGGTGACTTATTAAAGATAGATTGTCAATAATCTTTGCTGATTGCTGAACATCCCCTTTCACGAAAAATGAGAGTACTCCACCATACCCGTTGTTTTTAAGATACTTTTTAGCCAGTTCATGGTATTTGCTGCTTTCTAAACCAGGATAGTTCACCCCCTCCACCTTAGGATGTTTTTCCAGCCATCGGGCAAGTTCCAGTGCGTTCGAGTTTGTACGTTCTGCACGCAACGAAAGTGTTTCCAGTCCCAGCAGCAACAGGAATGAGTTGAAAGGACTGTTAACAGGTCCAATGTCGCGAAGCCCTTCTACGCGGCAACGTATTGCATAAGCAATATTCCCAAAGGGAGATTTATCCCCGAAGTTTTCCCAGAAATTAAGGCCATGATACCCCTCCGATGGTTCACTGAACATAGGATACTTACCGTTTCCCCAGTTGAAATTGCCACCATCGATAATCACCCCTCCCATTGAGGTTCCATGTCCGCCAATCCATTTAGTTGCTGAATGCAGCACTACGTTAGCACCCCACTCAATTGGGTTGAAAAGGTATCCTCCCTGACCAAACGTATTGTCCACAACCACTGGAATATCATGTTTGTGTGCTACTGAAATAATAGCTTCAAAATCAGGGATATTGTATTCTGGATTACCGATATTCTCAAGATAAATGGCCTTGGTCCTGTCATCGATAAGTGATTCAATACTTACTACATTATCACCATCAGCAAAACGGACCTCAATACCAAGGCGGGCAAAGGCCACCTTAAACAAATTGTATGTACCTCCATATATGAACGATGTGGAAACTATATTATCTCCAGCAACGGCAAGATTGTTTATGGCAATAAACTGTGCCGCCTGTCCCGAAGAAGTTGCCACTGCGGCTACGCCTCCTTCAAGGGCTGCCATTCGTTTTTCGAACACATCGGTAGTGGGGTTCTGCAGCCGGGTATAGATATTACCGAACTCTTTTAATCCAAAAAGGTTGGCGCCATGTTCGGCGCTTTTAAATGTGTAAGCTGTGGTTTGATAAATAGGAACCGCTCTTGCACCAGTTACCGGGTCGGGTTCCTGTCCCGCATGTATTTGCAGGGTTTCAAAATGTTTCTTTCCCATATTCTTAAAAATTAATATTCCGCAAAAATACGAGAAAAAATGCAAAACGTCTAAGTTTGTCGTAAATAAGTGATATTTTAACACTTAATCATTAAACAACCTGCTCCTGGCAATCATGCATGCTCCTATAATGCCAGCCTTGTTTTTTAGTTTCGAAGTTAAGATTCGCGTATCTTTATTAACCAGGTTAAGCGAGTATTTTTTGATTGAGTTCCTTATTGGGAGCATGATAAATCCATCTGTTTCAGCTACCTGTCCTCCAATCACCACCAGCTCCGGATTAAAAATGTTGATTAATCCAGCAATATATTTCCCTAATTTGTTTCCCACCTCTTCCACAATCTCAATACAGAGGGGATCTTCCATGTTTGTGGCTTTAATGATGTCGGTGAGTGTCAGTTTGCTCAGATCTTTAACATGCTCTGTAAGAATGGAGCTCTCGCCCTTTGCAATTCGTTCAAGAATAGTTCTGTGAATAGCCAAACCTGATGCTTCGGTCTCCAGGCATCCCTTTTTACCGCAATGGCAAATAATTTCATTATCAAAAATCGGAAAATGTCCGAATTCACCCGAGAATCCCGATTTTCCGTAATAGGGCTTGCCATCTATTATAATACCTATACCAAGTCCCCATGAGATATTCACAAAAATCACATTCTGTTCACCCTCCACAATTCCTTTCATATATTCGCCATAGGCCATAGCACGAGTGTCGTTATCAATACCCACATTATGATTGAGCTTTTTAGAAAGCGTTTCACTGATAGGGCTCTCGCTAAAGTAGAAGCTGCTGTAACTATATCCTGATTCAGGGTTTACCCGTCCCGATATATTCAGGTTGATATTAAAAATTTTTTTCTTCAGATCGCCCGTCTTATCAATAAAGTTTTGTATGTAATCACAAAGCATGTCGAATGACTCAGGTGTGTTCTCATACGTGTATGATATCCCTATCTGATGATCAACAATGTTTCCTGTAAAATCCATAAGGGCAATATTCAGATGATGCCGGCTCATATCCACTCCCACGAAATAGGCCGATGAGGGGTTCAATCCATAAACACTTGGATGCCTTCCCCCTGGAGTGTGTATTTTCCCGAACTCGTCTATCAGCCCCTGAGCCATAAGCTCCGTGATAAATTTTGTGACTGTGGGTACACTTAAATCCAGCTCTCTTGATAACTCAGATATAGTATCGTTGCCCGATGTAATAAAATGGGTAATAATGTCTTTCTTTATCTGGATGTTTTTTGGGCTTTTGTCGTCTTTAAAAAAAAATTTTTTCTCCATTACATTCTTGATGAATAATTCTTGATTTAGCAAGAGGGTGTGTTTTTCATTTTTAGAATATCTAAAAATGAAAAAATTATCACTTTTATCTTTGACCGTAAACATATCAAATGCGGTTGATTACAATCATACATAGTGATTTATCATGCTCGGGATACAAAATTACAACTATTTTTGGTTAATCAAAACTAAAAATGAAATCTATTCAAAATGTATAAGAATCTTTCTCTGATATTTCATTTTTTTTAATTAATTATGCATCTTTGTAATTAATTAGTGTCTTTCTCGCCTGATATGGATACTATTGAACAAGTCGGCATACTATAAATTAATAAACTATGAAATACTTTTTTCTTGTACCCGCTGCTTCAGTTACAGCGCTGGTATTTGCTTATTATTTCTTTAAAAAAATGATGAGGGAGAGTGAAGGGACAGAGAAAATGAAAACCATTGCTCAATACGTCCGCGAAGGTGCCATGTCTTATCTTAAACAGCAGTATAAAGTGGTCACTGTTGTGTTTATTATTCTGGCAGTAATCTTTGCAGCAATGGCATTCTTCGGTTTACAGAACAACTGGGTCCCTTTCGCTTTTCTCACTGGTGGTTTTTTTTCGGGGTTGGCAGGTTTCTTCGGCATGAAAACGGCAACTTACGCTTCAGCCAGGACAGCCAACGCGGTGCGACGGTCACTGAACAGCGGATTACAGATAGCTTTCAGGTCGGGGGCTGTGATGGGCCTGGTTGTAGTAGGACTGGCACTGTTAGATATCTCGGCATGGTTTCTTATTCTTAACTTTTTTGTGGAGAATGCCGATGCCGGACATAAGCTAATTATGATAACCACTACCATGCTTACTTTTGGAATGGGAGCCTCCACTCAGGCCCTGTTTGCCCGTGTGGGAGGTGGAATCTATACTAAGGCTGCCGATGTAGGTGCTGATCTTGTGGGCAAGGTTGAAGCTGGCATTCCTGAGGATGATCCACGTAATCCCGCTACCATAGCCGATAATGTAGGAGATAACGTGGGCGATGTAGCCGGCATGGGCGCCGACCTGTATGAGTCGTATTGCGGATCTATTCTTTCTACTGCAGCTCTTGGCGCCTCGGCCTTTATATTAGATCCAGCTATGCAGCAGAGAGCAGTTTTTGCACCCATGATCATAGCTGGTATTGGTGTATTCCTCTCAATTATTGGAATTTTCCTGGTAAAGACGAAAGAGAATGCTACTGTAAAAGATCTTATGAGATCACTCAACAGGGGTGTAAACGTAAGTGCATTTTTGATTGCAGCCTGTACTTTTCTCATTTTATATTTGCTCGAGTTCAACAACTGGCTTGGATTGTCGTTTTCAGTTATAACAGGGCTTCTTGCCGGGATTATCATAGGACAGGGTACCGAATATTTTACCTCTCACTCCTACAAGCCTACAAGAAATATTGCCAACAGTGCAAAAACGGGACCGGCTACAGTAATAATATCAGGTATGGGTACAGGACTTGTTTCCACTGTTATCCCGGTAATAACCATAGCACTTGCAATTCTTATATCATATCTTTCCGCAACACGTTTCGATATTAATAATATGCTTACTGCCGAGAACCTTAGTATGGGATTGTACGGCATAGCCATCGCGGCAGTCGGAATGCTCTCTACGCTGGGGATTACCCTGGCTACCGATGCTTATGGTCCCATTGCCGATAATGCTGGCGGAAATGCAGAGATGAGCGGTCTTGAGCCGGAGGTGAGAAAACGTACCGATGCGCTGGATTCATTGGGTAACACTACTGCCGCAACAGGTAAAGGTTTTGCCATCGGGTCGGCAGCACTTACAGGACTGGCTTTGCTGGCATCATATATGGAGGAGATAAGGATTGGCATGCTTCGCATAGGCGACAATATTCTTGAATTTGCCAATGGCGAAACGGTAGAGGTTGCAAAGGCCAGCTTCGTAGATTTTATGGATTATTTCCAGGTTACACTGATGAATCCGAAAGTGCTTTCCGGCATCTTTATAGGCTCTATGATGGCTTTTCTTTTCTGTGGCCTGACCATTAATGCTGTTAGCAGGGCAGCTCAGAAAATGGTTGAAGAGGTGCGCCGCCAGTTCAGGGAAATTAAAGGAATATTAACCGGAGAGGCTACTCCCGACTATGCTCGTTGCGTGGCTATCTCAACCAGAGGAGCACAACACGAGATGCTGTTACCCTCTCTGCTGGCAATTATTGCTCCAGTACTTACCGGGCTTATGCTGGGTGTGGCAGGTGTAATGGGCTTACTGGCCGGAGGTCTGGGTGCTGGATTTGTACTTGCGGTTTTTATGGCCAACTCAGGCGGAGCCTGGGATAATGCCAAAAAGTACATTGAGGAGGGACATCTTGGAGGAAAGGGAGGTGAAGCTCACAAGGCTACTGTTGTGGGTGATACAGTGGGCGATCCGTTTAAAGACACTTCCGGCCCGTCATTGAATATACTTATAAAACTAATGAGTATGGTTTCCATTGTGATGGCCGGCCTTACGGTATCGTGGAGCCTTTTGTGAACTATTGCGATAAGTGAGAGCAGATAAAAAGCTTGCTTTTGATATGCCGAGCGCAGCAATAGTCTAACTTTAGTGAACTATTTCGTTAAGCTAAATGAGCAGAGGACAAATTTATTTGGACTATGCCATAGCGAGAAATAGTCTAACTTTAGTGAATATTATCATTTTGTGTATATTGTGATCGAATAACTTTTTGTAAATTTGTCGGCTTAAAATCAAGACTCATTTTGAAATAATCATTAACATCAAAATAGCAATTAAATTATGAGCTTTCTGACGAACGACAAATTAACAATTGTGGGAGCTGCTGGTATGATCGGCTCAAATATGGTGCAGACTGCCGCTATGATGCGCTTAACGCCTAATATATGCCTTTACGACCCGTTTACAAGGGGCTTGGAGGGTGTGGTTGAGGAGATGCGTCATTGCGGATTTGAAGGTGTAAACTTCACTTTTTCCACCGATGTAAAAGAGGCATTCACCGGTACAAAATATATGATCTCATCGGGTGGTGCACCTCGAAAAGATGGGATGACACGCGAAGATTTGTTGAAAGGAAATGCCGAAATAGCTGCCCAGCTTGGGAAAAATATCAAATTGTACTGCCCCGGCCTTAAGCACCTCACCGTTATTTTCAATCCTGCTGATATTACTGGCCTGGTAGCATTGATCTACTCAGGTCTGAAACCTTCACAAGTAACCACATTGGCGGCGTTAGACAGCACACGCCTGCAAAGCGAACTGGCAAAACACTTTGGTGTTGACCAGAGCAGCGTAACCGGTGCCAGGACTTATGGAGGGCACGGTGAACAGATGGCTGTTTTCGCTTCAACAGCGAAAGTAGGCGACAAGCTATTAACAGACCTCATAGGAACACCTTCACTGACAAATGAAGAGTGGAGTGAACTTAAGAAACGTGTTACCAAAGGTGGCGCAAACATTATAAAGCTGCGTGGGCGTTCTTCATTCCAGAGTCCTGCATACACATCGGTAGAGATGATTCGTGCAGCCATGGGTGGTGAAGAATTCCGCTGGCCTTCCGGATGCTACGTGAATGATCACGAATTTGGCCATATTATGATGGCAATGGAAACAACACTTGACACTAACGGTGTGTCGTATGGTGAGGTAAAAGGTTCAGAAAGCGAAATTGAGGAATTGAAACAGAGCTACGGACACCTTGTCAAGCTTCGTGATGAGGTGATATCAATGGGTATCATCCCTTCAATAGATCAGTGGAGCAGTGTGAATCCTAATCTTTAAGTAGAGGTAGTTGTTATAATACATAATAAAAGGAGGCTGAAATTCAGTCTCCTTTTTTGTTATATTTTATTAGATATCAAGTTTGAAAAACATTTTCTACAAAGCGTTTTTGAATATCATTCAGAAGATTAAGTAGGCCGGCGTTATGTCGAACTTATTTATGTTAATATGATAAAAGTCGCCTATCACCCTCCAGCTCCCGTAACCGGGTGATATCCTGTGTTACTTCCTCACTCTCAGATATTCACCGTTTCCGCCACGTACAGCTGAATATTCAATATAAATAAATCGCCCCTTGAAGTCTGAGATCCAGAAAACAGCTTTATTCTCTTTGCCGCTCTTGAAATCCGTTAGAATACGTTCTACTACATGCACGCTTCCCAACGGTGTTACCCTTCTCCCCTTATCATTGTCAGCAGCATTTTAAAAGGTTCGCTTGCCCTTACTGCATGAGAAACATTTGCCGGCATTATTATACAGTCTCCTTTTTCCAAAAAGTGAATTATGCCTCCCAGCTCTATCTCCGCCTTCCCTTCGAGTATTTGGACAAAAGCATCGTAGTTTGCGGTATGCTCGGTCAAACCCTGTTCTTTATCGAAAGAAAAGAGGGTAATATTTCCAGCCCTGTTTTTTGTTACCTGTTTGCTTACAACACCGCCCGAAGCATATTCTATCGATTCAGCCAGGGCAATGACTTTTGATTTTTCGTATGTTGCCATATTGTTATTCCTATAAAAAAAGTTAACTAAAATGATGTAGCTTATTTTTTTGTTATCCGTATTTTCCTATTTAAACATAGGAACTTATAAGTTGCAAGTTACAATTTGTGTAATATAGTTTTCCTTTAGAGGGCCATCTCTAAGCATTCAGCATCACCTTCATATCTTCATCAACGTTTGTGATCCCCGAAATACCGAAGTTGTTTACCAGTACATTTATTACATTGGGTGAAAGAAATGCAGGCAGGGTGGGGCCGAGATGTATATTCTTCACCCCTAAGGATAGAAGCGCCAGCAGTACAATTACCGCCTTTTGTTCATACCATGCAATATTGTAAACAATTGGCAGGTCGTTCAAATCATCCAATCCGAATGCTTCTTTGAGTGCTAGTGCAATTTTCACAAGCGAGAAGCTGTCGTTACACTGTCCCGCATCCAGTATGCGGGGAATGCCGTTGATATCACCCAGAGGAAGTTTGTTGTAACGGTATTTTGCACACCCTGCCGTAAGTATTACTGTATCTTTAGGAAGCTTTTCGGCGAATTCGGTATAGTAGTTGCGCCCGCTCATACGTCCGTCACAACCGCCCATAACGAAGAATTTACGTATTGCACCTGTTTTAACAGCATCAACCACTTTATCGGCCATTGCAATCACCTGATTGTGGGCAAAGCCTCCAATGATCTCACCCGATTCAATCTCTTCCGGTGGAGCACATTTTTGTGCATGTGCTATCAATGCTGAAAAATCTTTGGGTTGGCCATCCTTCCGGTCTTCTATATGCTTAAACCCTTCGAATCCCGATGCACCCGTGGTATACACCCTGTCAGTATAGGTGGACGATCTCTTTGGTGGAACAATACAGTTGGTAGTAAAAAGAATAACGCCATTGAAATTTTCAAAATCCTCTGTCTGGTGCCACCACGAGCTTCCATAATTTCCTACAAAGTGTTTGTATTTTTTGAATGCCGGGTAGTAATTAGCCGGGAGCATCTCGCTGTGTGTATAAACATCTACACCGGTTCCTTCGGTCTGTTTCAGAAGCTCTTCCATATCTTTCATATCGTGCCCGCTTATGAGGATACCCGGGTTTTTGCGAACACCCAGGTTAACTTTAGTTATTTCCGGATTTCCGTAGCTCGAAGTATTAGCCTTATCCAGCAACGCCATTGCCTGCACCCCGTATCTTCCGGTTTCCAGCACTAGTGCTGTCAGCTCATCAGCCGTTAGAGAATCGTTGGTCACATCAACCAGTGCCCGCTGCATAAAGCCATAGATTTCATTATCTTCATAACCAAGGTTGAATGCATGTTCAGCATAGGCTGCCATTCCCTTTAGCCCGTAAGTAGTCAATTCGCGCAGTGAACGGATATCTTCGTTTTTTGTAGTCAATATACCTGCATCCAATGCTTTTTCTGCCATCTCCTCTTCAGACTCACCGGTCCAGAAGGCCCCGTCGTAGGTAATACCTTCAATGTTTCCACCTGCTGATATCAATCTCTCTTTGGCCGCGTTTCTCATTTCGTATGCCATTAGTATACGTGTGATGAAACGGCTTTTATCGAAATTCGCGTTGGTGATAGTCATAAAGAGGCTGTCGGTAATAAACTTGTTTATTTCTGGTATCTCAATGCCAAGTTCCCTTAACCGGACGGTATAATGCGAAATCCCTTTGCAGAGAAACATCAACAAATCCTGCAGATTAGCTACATCGGCAGTTTTTCCGCAGACACCCTTTACGGTACAACCTGTATTTTTACTGGTTTCCTGACACTGAAAGCAAAACATTTTTTCCATATACTTTTGTTTTTATTGTTATTGAGTGATGCAAATATATCCTGATTCAATAGCAAAATGTGTAACCAATGTTACAATTTGTCGATTTAATAATATTTAACAAATGAAGTCATTGTCTGATCTTCCCCTAGTTGTACCTTTGTTTCAAAACAAAAATGCGATGTCAGAATACAATATAACCTTGTGTCCTCTTTTCTACAATCTATCATTAGAGGAGACAGATGAAATTCTGGAACGCTCTGTATCTGAAGTACGAACATTGGACAAAGGCAATTATGTTACCCGTCAGGGTGATAAAATAAACTGTCTTTACCTGCTGATGGATGGTCTCGTACGAACGGAAATGGTTGCCAAAGATGGAAATGTTCTTGAGATTGAGTTCATTGAACCTGTGAGACCGCTAGCCCCTGCCTTTCTTGTTGCTTCCGAAAACCGGTATCCGGTAGATGTGATCACTGCTGAGAGAAGCGTTTTTTATGTTATTCCCAAATCGTTGTGGTTAAAGGAGATGATGATGAATGAAAAGCTGCTTATCAACTTTATGAAAGTCAACTCCAATATAACAGTCTTTCTTTCAAAAAAGTTGCAAATGATGTCGATTAAAAGTCTCAAGGGCAAGCTCTCTCTATATATACTTGAGAATACAACCCCACAGAATAACTCTTTTATTTTAAGGCGCACCCAGACACAATTAGCGGAATATTTTGGAGTACAGCGCCCTTCCTTGGCACGCACTCTTGGTGAAATGATCCGTGAAGGGTTGATATCGCTTTATAAAAGAGAACTGAAAGTGCTTGACAGAAAAAAGCTGGAAGATTTGGTTTAACACCTCCATTTTGGTTTTTGTAATGATTTACCGGTGAAAAGCAGTTTAGACTAAAATAAAAGTATATATTTGCAAAGAAAGAGGAAAAAGTATTCACTATCATATTAATCTAAAAGTCATGAGTAATCAATTATCAAGAAGAAAATTTATTAAAACGGCTGCTGTAGGTGCCGTTGGTGTTACTGTTTTTCCACAGTTTCTAACTTCGTGTAAACAAAACAAGGCTGCAGGTAGTGATGACGAAATCATTCGCCTTGGTTTTATAGGCCTTGGCCAGCAGGCTATGTATCTGTTAAATGGATTTATTGGTATTCCGGGAGTGCAGGTGGTTGCCGGAAGCGATGTTTACGGTATAAAACGGGAGCGGTTCTTAAAGCGTGTGAACGCGCATTATGCTGATAAGCAGCAGGAAGTTGCCGTTGAAACGTATGAGAACTACAAGGATCTGATTGCGCGCGAAGATATTGATGCTGTGGTTATTGCCACGCCAGATCACTGGCATGCTTTTATGGCGATAGATGCCTGCAATGCAAAGAAAAACATCTATCTGGAAAAACCGCTGACATTTACCATTAAGGAGGGTCAGATGCTGGTGAAAGCTGTTCGCGACAATGGTGTGATTCTTGGTGTAGGCAGTCAGCAGCGCTCCGACGCTAATTTCCAGCACGCCGTGAAAATGGTACAGGAAGGAAAGATTGGCAAAATAGAAAAAGTAAACGCCTACGTAGGCGCTCCTCCCAAACCGTACGATCTTCCCGAGGAACCCGTTCCTGCCGATTTGAACTGGCCTTTATGGTTGGGCCCGTCTGAGTTTGTTCATTACAACTCCCAGCTGAACCCACCAATATCGCTCGATCCTGAACAGAATGAACAGTTCTGGGGCGCATGGCGCTGGTATAAGGAGCTTGGTGGCGGTTTCACCACAGACTGGGGCGCACATATGTTTGATATAGTTCAGTGGGGCCTTGAGATGGATAACAGCGGACCCGTTGAAATTATTCCCGCCGGCTATGAAGATACAAAATTCCTCACCTATAAATATGCCAACGGCGTTGTTATGACCGAAGAGCCTTTCGATGAGCAACAGACCAAAGGTGTGAAATTCTGGGGCGACAAAGGGTGGATAGAGGTTTCGAGAGGCCATTTCGTTGCGTCAGACGACAGCCTGTTACCTCCAAAGGTGGAAGTTGCAGAGGGCGCTTATGAGACTAAAATACCACATCTCGAAAATTTTATTGAATCATTAAAGGCAAAGACCGATCCGGTTGTCCCCGTGGAGACAGGTCATCGTTCTTGTACCGTATGTACGCTGGGTAACATCGCCTACGATCTGGGCCGTCCCATCAAGTGGGATCCGGCAACAGAGAAGTTTGTTGATGATACGGAAGCCGAAGCCAACAGGCTTTTTAATAAAACTTACAGCGAAGGATACGTCTTGTGACAATAGAATCGTAATTAATTATAAAAGCTGCCACATGGCAGCTTTTTTTCACTCTTCCGGTTTGAGCATGATCCCCAGCTCATCCAGCTGTTCCTGCTCAACTCGCGAAGGCGCATCAATCATCACATCTCGTCCTGCCGTATTTTTAGGGAAGGCAATACAGTCGCGGATACTGTCTAACCCCGCAAATATAGATACAAACCGGTCAAGCCCAAAAGCTATTCCACCATGCGGAGGCGCACCAAACCTGAATGCATTCATAAGGAACCCGAATTGTTCCTGCGCCTTTTCTTCGGTAAAACCCAGTACCGAGAACATCTTCTTCTGCAAAGCACTGTCATGGATACGTATTGAGCCACCGCCAACTTCCACGCCATTGATTACCATGTCGTATGCATTGGCACGTACGTCTCCTGGGTTGGAGTCGAGCAGGGGTATATCTTCTGGTTTAGGAGATGTGAACGGGTGGTGTTTAGCGAAAAACCGATTCATCTCTTCATCCCTTTCCAATAATGGGAAATCAACCACCCATAGGCATTGATAGTTGTTTTTGTCTCTCAGTCCCAGGCGCGATCCCATCTCCAGACGCAATTCAGACAGCTGTCTCTGAGTCTTCTCCCTCTCGCCGGCTAGCATCAGTATCAGATCGCCCTGCCTGGCATTGCAGCGTTCAGCCCATTTCAGCAGCACCTCTTCGCCGTAGAATTTATCTACCGATGACTTGAGTGATCCATCTTCGTTATAACGCACATAGATAAGGCCTTTGGCTCCAATCTGGGGCCGTTTCACGAAATCAGTCAGTTCATCAAGTTGTTTGCGGGTGTAGGTAGCGCAACCTTCCGCACAGATGGCACCTACATATTCGGCGCTGTCAAAAACCCCGAAATTGTGTTTCGTTGTCAGATCCTTCATTTCATTGAAGGTCATCCCGAAGCGTGTATCCGGCTTGTCGGAGCCGTAGAGGCGCATAGCATCGGCGTAGCTTATACGTGGAAAGTCGGAAATATCTATTCCTTTTATAGTCTTAAAGAGATGTTTAGTGAGCCCTTCAAAAATGTTCAGCACATCTTCCTGCTGCACGAACGACATCTCGCAGTCTATCTGCGTAAACTCAGGCTGACGGTCTGCACGCAGGTCCTCATCGCGGAAACATTTCACAATCTGAAAATAACGGTCGAAACCCGAAACCATCAGCAGCTGCTTAAAGAGCTGCGGCGATTGCGGCAGCGCGTAAAACTCTCCCTGGTTCATACGTGATGGAACAATGAAATCGCGTGCTCCTTCGGGTGTTGACCCGATAAGTACCGGTGTCTCCACTTCTAAAAAATCTCTTTCATCGAGATAACGTCGTGTCTCAAATGCCATTCTATGTCGCAGCTCCAAGTTTCGGCGTACCACATTGCGGCGCAGGTCTAGATAGCGGTACTTCATTCGAAGCTCATCGCCTCCGTCTGTTTCGGTTTCTATGGTGAATGGTGGTGTTTCGGCCGGATTCAGCACATTCAGTTTCGAAGTGATGATCTCGATGTCTCCCGTAGGAATATGTGGGTTTTTGCTTGAGCGTTCCTTTACCGTTCCGGTGACCTGTATTACCCATTCCCGGCCAAGCTTGTTTGCCTGATCGAACAGGTTATTGTCCACCTCCTGGTTAAACGACAGTTGAGTTATACCGTAACGGTCACGGAGGTCGATAAAGGTCATTCCGCCCATCTTGCGAATTTTGGAGACCCAGCCGGCTAAAGTCACCTCTTTGTTTGCATCTGTTAAGCGTAGTTCGCCGCAAGTGCTGTTTCTGTACATAAATGATTACTCTTTATAGATTGAGTGTCTGAATAAAAAAATTACCCCGACAGATATAAAATTGAGTGCAAATGTACATAAAAATGTACAAAACAGGTTGAAAAAATGTCTCAATGGATAAAAATCATCCCAAATAACTGAAAAAAGTTAACCTCAAGCGAACGCTATTTCCATGATAATCCCGAGATTGCATTGTGTTAATCGCTTTAAAATCCTGTAACTTTGTGATCAGCAACAACAAATGTTTGCAAGCCATTTAAAAAAGGAATTATTCCATTCTCCCCACCCTGAAATAACATCAACTTAATTTGTGTATTTAATACTCTTATTTGTGATTTTATAGTTAATAATAAATGAAGATAAGAGGTTTTCCATGGCAAAATTTGTAAAAAACCTAATAAGTTTTGAGTTTGTCCAAAATTAGTTGTACTTTTGCAACCACTTTTTGAGAACAACAAATAGATTGCTTTTTAAGCATGCCTGTTACTCATAGAAATTTGATGTTTCAAAAGTGAAAATTCCGGATATAATCCGGTTAAATAATTTCGGGGTGTAGCACAGTCCGGTTAGTGTACCTGCTTTGGGAGCAGGGGGTCGCGAGTTCGAATCCCGCCACCCCGACGGTGAAAATCAAGCACTTATCTGTTTATTCAGGTAGGTGTTTTTTTTGTATAATACTTCCCAAAAACCGGACACCAAGTTAATATATGCCGATGAAAGAAAAAAACAAGAAGAAAATTCAGTATAGAATTAAAAGCGAAACTCGTTTTAGAAGTGCTAAGTTCAGTTTAGAAGTGCAACTTTCAGTATATTATTTTGTTTGTTAAAGGAAATCTTTATAGCTTTAGGCGTTTAAATCAGATTTAGCCATGTTCGAACGTTACAAAAGTAATTACACCTTGAGGAAATATTTCATTTCGTTGAAAAGAATCAGCTTGTTATCCTTTTTATTCAGTGAATAATTTTAAAATGTAAATAAAAATATATAATAAAACAAAAATATATTTATTGACATAAGTTGTCAAATTGTTGTTTTTTCTTTGTCCTTTATTCAATTATTCATTGACATGAGATTCAGACTTACATTGAACCGTACCACAAAGCAACGTATGTTGCCGATGGATTATCAGTACTACATCAGTGCGTGGATTTATAAGGTATTGCGATACGCTGACCGAGATTTTGCTCGTTTCCTTCATGAGAAAGGTTATGGACAGGATGCCCCCAATGGGCAATCATATTCAGAGTTTTAGAGTGTCAAATAAAATTTATTTTGTTATAATTTCCTATTTTTCCTACCTTTATAAAAATTAATTGGAATAATCCTTGTATATGTGCAAAATCCATTTTATCTTTGGGGCATCAAATGGGATAAAACATGGAACGCTGATTACTTGTAATCTATTTACAACAAGGGTTGAAACTAAAGATAGGACAAATGTACCTCTCCATTAAAACAAGGATAGCAAGTATGTAGGAAATTGATTATGAGTCATCTTTTTTTAAATTTCAAAATATGAACGATAGGTCTATATCTGCAATTGGACATTGGCAATTGGAACAAAAGAGTGATCTCGACCCTGTAGATTTGTACATTGAAAACATGTTTCCGGGGAAAGATTATCAGATGCTGTTGTTGGTGTTTGATGTTGTCGACAGTAGTGGCGGGATGCAATGTACATATAGGGGAATTGATATAGAGAAGATAAAAAAAGAATCGGCCAGTTATCGTAAGTATGCATACCGTAAAGGAAGCCCGCGCGGTGGAGATGTAACCATCACTACAAAGTTGAGCAATCCCCCGGATAAAAAACTGCAGAATATCAAAAATGCTCAGTTTGGAAAACTCACTTCTTTGAATCATAAAGAGTGTCAATTATTCAAACTTATTGAATCTGAATTTACACGGAATGAGGATTTAATTACATCAGATGTGAAAAATTATTTCGATCATGCCAGTAGAGAGGAGCAAACTACAACCGGAATATCACTTCGCATCCATCGAGATCGTGATTTGTATTTAAATGATTTTGAATTGATTCGGGATGTATTATTGGACTCGGGATCAGAAAAAAATATGATCATAATAGAACCAAATCCCGGACGACCAAAGCTGTTTGTTCTCTAACCGGCAAAGTGGCAGATGAGATTTATGGTTTTGCAGCACCCTTTAAATATTCCAGTCCCGATAAACCGGGATTTATCAGCGGTTTCTTTAATAAAGAAAAATTTTGGCGAAACTATCCGGTGTCATCGAAAGAGGCGTTGGCTTTGGAATATGGAAAAAATGCATAAACATAATTTAACTGGATATTTTTATGGAAGTAAAAATGCTTGAAACGAAAACTGATCCTTTTCTCAGGTTTAATCTTGTAATAGAATCGTCCTACAATGCTTAATACGTTAATCACACTTGGTAAAGAGATTGCCCAAGAACAGGGAGAATGGGACAATCTGATAGAAATTCCAATATTTAATGAAGATGAATCAATTGAAAATTATGTTCTAATCATCACATTTGATATTGACCGGCAAACTATTGTTGTGGAGAATAATCTCCATGCGTTTGGTATTGAATCTTCGCCAATTAAATACCGAAATCTAAAAAGTGAGTTATGGGGAAGAAATGGAGATCCTTGGATGGTAACCTGCACATATCCAAAGAAGTTGCCGATTTTACAGAAAAGTATTTTCGGGAAGGTCAATAGTGATAGCGAACAAGGCTTGTTTCAAAAGGCCCTTCTAAGATCACATCCTGAAGCGAAAGAGACCTTATTTTATAAAGCATTGGAGGCCTGTTATTCATTGCGTAACGTAGAGATCGACGAAGGAAAAAAGGGGATCGACGTACTGGAAAATGAATATATTTCTAAGAAACTGTCGTTCCCGAGGAATCATAAGATTGTAATGCTGAGTATAGCGATTAAATCGGAATTGCTGGGAATTAATGCACCTACTTTACTCTGTAACCTCGACGGCTATGATTATTACGTGAAGAAGAACTTCATCAAAACTGCTGAACAGGGTAAAGAAATGAAAGAGTCACTCTGCTACGCTACCGGAAAGAAAAGCGACAAGACAACATTGCCTACTTTCTCAGACAGGGAAGACTTGAACAAGTTGTTCGTAACCACTACGATTAATTATGCCCCCAATTTTAACAAGAAAGACTTTGAAAAATACTACCAAATTGATTTAGACATACAGAAAGCTCTTCAAAATGGCTCAAACTATATCAGGGGGAAACTGAACAACCAGCGGTGTTCGGTACGTATTGCCAACACGGAGCATTATATTATTCCCACCTTTCTTGACCCCGAAAACGTTGATATGAAGTTTGAACTTGACCAAATCCAGCAGATGAGCGAGTGGGTTTTTTCTACCAAGCAGTTAGAAAATACGTTTGAGTCACTTGGCATGGACGCGGAAAGTCCCTTATTCTGGATCAATTATATTGCATATGCCAGCGATGGAAACAGCGTGAAAGTAATCAACCACATCAAGGATGTCAGCAATGTATGGTTTGGTAATATTATTAGAAAAGATATGGAACAATCGGAGTTGATTTCCAACTATTTCAACCAGAGAAGGTCTAATCTTTCAACAATTTATTTCGCAATACCCATACGTAAAGAGCATGAGCAGAAGAACGATGCACTGAAACTGTTGTCGCAAATCCTTGAACAACGAAAAGTACGATACACAAAGATATTTTATCACTTTACCGAATTGATTCTTTGTCATTATTATAATCGCTATAACTCCTATTCAAACATCACGTATAAACCGGAGGATTTCGATCTCGCGATTCGGGATAGTGCACTCAAATATCTCTTTTTAATCAATCTTTTAAAAGCATTAAAACTAATAGATATGGATATGGAAGAAAATGAAAAACCTTTGGCAGAGAATGAGGAAAGAGCCGACAAGTTGCAACGGTTCTTTAGCGACATGGGGTATTCTCCTCAACAACAAGCTTTGTATTGGCTTGGGCGAATAATTAGAAAGATAGGAACTGCCCAGTATAACAAGAATCATAAACAAAAGCCAGTCCTGAATAAGATCAATTACAATGGAATGGACCACTCGAAAATTCAACGTTTATATGTTGATGCTTTTGAATTGTCCACTCAATACAAAATCGTCAACGAGATCAACTATTGTTCTAAAATGTTTTCTCAACTGTTTCCCGCTGATGAGACATTATGGACATTAACACCACAGGAAAGTGTTTTTTACATTCTTTCCGGTTTTTCACTCTACATCGATAATAACCAATAAAAACTTACAATCATGACAGCTATCAAATACAATTCCGATTTTATTTTCTTATATGATGCCACATTGTGTAACCCAAACGGCGATCCTGATCAAGAAAATAAACCTCGTATGGATTACGACACCAGTACCAATCTTGTTACCGATACCCGTGTAAAACGATTTATACGCGACTACCTCAAAGATCAGGGACATGAGATATTCGTAGATATGGAAGGTGACAGTAAAGTGAGTTCAGACTCGAAATTGGATTTTGTTGTCCAACGTATTCTATCTGATTCGGCTGAACGCGCATCAATCTTTAAAGAAAGTCCAGAGCTCTTGAAAGAGTTTGAAGCGATTATTGCTGAGAAGAAGGATAAAGATTCTATTCTAAAGCTATTACAGCATGCCAAAAATAGCAAATTGAATTACTATATTCTTTCTCAACTTGTTAAAAATAGATTTGTTGATATAAGGATGTTCGGCAGTGCTTTTGCCGTGAAAGAGTTTACCAAAGCTTATACGGGAGCAATTCAGATGAACTGGGGGTACTCGTTGAACCAGGTTGAACTGGTTGAATCGAGTTCAATAGTAACCATTATGAACGATGACAGTAGTACTTTTGGAAAAGATTACAGGGTGTATTATAGTTTATTGGCTTTTAATGGCACTATCAATAAATATGCAGCAAAGACAACCGGACTCACTGAAGATGACCTGAAATTATTCCGCAAAGCAATTTGGGAAAGTATTCCATCGCAGCCCACCCGTTCGAAAATGAATCAATATCCTAAATTTTATCTCGAAATTGTTTACAATGAAGGATTTAATAATGGTTATTTTGGGGATTTACGAAATGCGATCAAAGTTGAATGCAAAGAAGGCGTTGTTACAAAGCAGGTTAGGTCACTTAGAGATTTAGTTATTGATGTATCAGGACTTGAAATGCTACTTAAAGAGAAAGTCGGCGAAGGGAAACCCATTAAAGAGGTGATCATCAATAAATCGATTGATTTTCCTGAATTGAAAATCAATTAATTCAATTTGCTATGGAGGTCATTTCATTTGACATTTCCGGTAAAATTGCTCACTTCCGTAAGTATTACACGAACAACACGGCTCTGAGTTTCAGCATTCCTCCCCGAACTACGGTCATGGGAATGCTCGCTGCTATTTGCGGTTTACCCAAAGATTCATATTACGAACTGTTTTCATCACGAAATATCGATATTGGTATTGCTTTACACACACGGACCAAAAAGACCATTCACAGACTTAATTTGTTAAGTATTAAAGGACCAAATGATTTCAGAGGGGGTAAAGGGCGCATTCAAACGCCGTTTGAAATAGTAACCGGTGAGGATATAAAAAAATCTGCCATTACTTATCGTATTTTTCTTCGACCATTGAAAATCCCCGATAAGGATTATATGCGTCTGAAAGATTTACTCCAAACAAAAGGGAACAATTTTGCACTCACACTTGGCGCAGCAAGCTTTAATGCAAGCCTTTCAAACTATCAGGAGTATGAGGCAGTGGAACGCAACGCTTTGCCCTATTTCGAATATTTCGATAGTGCGATAAACTCTGAAGACGTTGAGGAAATTGAGCTATTATCTGATGGCATTGGTCGTTTTAGTATTGTCGAAGAAGAACTGATGCCGGCCGATTTTGTGGCAAATTACAACCGTGAATTACGGAAAATGAACCGTATGCTATTTTCTGTTTCAGCCTCTCAATTAAAAGCAAGATTAAAAGAATCGGCTACAGTTATTGAACTCATGAAAGAAGGAAAAAGAAAACTTATCCAATTTATGAAGTAATGGAATTCTATTCACATGCAATAGACACCCCACAGGGTAGAGTGGGGTCGAAGCTACTCTGTGAGCATTTGAAAAATGTCAAGGATCTATTTTATAGAGGTATAAAATATTTGCATGTATTTGATGATAAATGGACAATTCTTGAAAATATTGCCATTTTTCACGATTTGGGGAAGTATACGCAATATTTTCAGGATTATCTGTTCAATCGGCCTGATGTGGATTATTATTTAAAATCACATTCACAATTTGGAGCACTATATTTTTTGGCAAGATATTTTAATAACGATCCTTTTTGGGGAATTGTAGGATATTGGATCATTTCCCAACATCACGGGAATCTACAAAGTTTAATGGCGTTGAGGAGTGATTTCACTGAAACCGCATTCAATGCAGACATATTGCAACTCAAAAAAAGACAATCATCCATTCTTCCTTTTAAGTCTATAGTGTCTCATGAATTGGTCGTTGAAGATATTGAAACCTTTCATGAAAAGATACTCCCCTGTCGGTCCTATTTTAAAGCCATAAAACAGTTGCAAAAGAATTGTAATATCCAACATTACTTTCTAATCAATTATCTTTTTTCGTTGTTAATTGAAGCCGATAAGCTAGATGCTTCGGGAACCATCGTTTATCAACGAGTTCCTTTATCTCCTTCAAAAGTTGACAATGATAAAGGGATCCCCGATCAGGTTTGGGATGAGACACTTAGTGACTTTGGACATCTTTCTCAAAATGAGTTGCGTAATTTGGTGCGGAAACGGGTAATTGAAAAGCTATCAGAAAAAGGGATTATTAGTCAAAAGATTTTTACTCTTACCGGACCTACCGGAATAGGAAAAACCTTAACCGCCCTTGACTTTGCATTAAAGCTCCGGGCAATGATCAGGAAAAAAGAAGGACGCGAAGCTCAGATTATTTATGCCTTACCGTTTATCAATATTATTGAGCAAGCCGACTCGGTTTACCGAAAACTTTTTGACAAGAATGAGGCCCGAATCCTGTCTCATTACCAATATGCCGATGCACTGAGTCAACAAGAAGAATACAACGACGACGGAAAAGGGTACAACCAAAAGCTAATGTCGCTTGACACATGGCAGTGCGATATTGTGATTACAACCTTTGTGCAGTTCCTGCAAACGTTGATTGGCAACCGAAATAAATTGTTAAAAAAGTTCAACCATTATGCGGGCAGTATCATAATTCTTGATGAGGTGCAGACTATTGCCCTAAAACAACTGCCGCTGGTTGGGGCTTCACTTTATTATTTGTCAAAGTTTCTTGATGCACGTATTGTTCTAATGACAGCCACAAAACCCAAGGTTTTTGAATTAGCAAATCAAAAAATTCTGTCAATTGAGGGCGAAAAAGCCAATCCGATTGAATTGCTCGGAACGGAGAAAGACGTAGAAAAAATTTTCAGGTCATTTCATCGCACAAGGCTCTTACCTCAAATAGAAAAAAAGATAGTGGATCAAGAAGACTTTGTGGAGAACTATTTTAAGAAATACTGGGAACCAAACAAGTCTTGTTTGATTGTAGTCAATACCGTAAAGCTTTCAATCGACGTATTCAGAAGTATTCAAAGCTATTTAGGAGAAAAAGGTCTTAAAAACCCGATCTACTATCTATCAACCAATATAGTTCCTGCCGGACGACAGCAGTTAATTGATCAGATCAAAGAGGATGTAATAAATGCGAGATTAAACAAAGGATTAAAGCCAATATTAATTTCGACTCAATGTATTGAGGCCGGTGTTGATCTAGATTTTGATCTGGCTTTCCGTGACTTAGCCCCAATAGATTCCATTATTCAGGTTGCCGGACGTGTAAATCGTGAGTATAATAAGGATTTTGTTGGCGAAGTTATTGTTATCGACTTTGGGATGTGTGGTAGAATATATGGACCGATGACAGAAGAGACTGCTCGAAAAGCAATTACACATTTCACCGATATTGAATCACACATTGATGAGGTTAGATACCTTGATCTTGTGAACCACTACTATAGCCACATATGCGAACGGAATGACGATGGATTTGAATATTCTATGAACTTTTTTAAATCGATGAAGAAACTAGACTATGATGGTTCTGAATGGTCCGTTGCTAAATTTCAGGTGATTGAGAATGGGTTCAAAACAAGATCAGTCTTTATTGAATGTGACGAAAAAGCGACTCTGGCAAAAGAAATGTTTGATAAGATGATCCGAAAAGAATGTTCGCGCGAAGATTTTGAGCCCTATAAGAGAGATTTCCATCAACATATTATTGCAGTTCCTGATTACTTGGACAAGCTTAAGGAATTGGATGAATTATCTGACAACATTTTAATTGTTCCTTATGACTCTTTAAAAGAATATTATTCTGAAACCGGATTTATCCGGAATAAAATTGAAGATTCTTGGGTTACAATTCTTTAATATTAATTACTTATGCAAATCACTCAAACAATCATACAATTCCCGGATATTCAGTTGCAAACAAGAGATGCACATAAACTGAGAGGATATTTTGGAAATTTATTTAAGGAACAATCCCCATTGTTGCATAACCATTACCAGGATGGTTCTGCCAGATATGCCTATCCTCTGGTTCAGTATAAGGTGATTAACGGTTGCCCTATGCTAGTCGGTTTTAAGGAAGGAGCTGATTTACTGGTTTCATTGTTTTTGAAAATCCGTGAATTGAATATTGATGGGCAATATTTTCCAGTACTGGCTAAAAACGTTCATCGGACGCAACATACGTTGACGGTCAATGAACAATTGTATAACTACTCATTTGAAACATTGTGGATAGCCTTAAATCAGGATAATTTCAGGAAATATACACATCTTGACGAACAACAGAAAAGATTATTTCTGAACCATCAATTGCAGAATAATATTCTAAGTTTTTATAAGGGACTTTCATATAGGGTAGTTGAGCGTATTATGGCAACCGTCATGGTAGAAGAGAAACAAACTCTATTTAAGAACCAGTCGATGTTGGCATTTAAAGGGTATTTCACGACCAATGCTTTTCTCCCGGAATGGGCCGGAATAGGGAAATTAGTAAGCCGAGGTTTTGGAACGGTTAAGTTGATGCAATAAATTAATCTTATGCAGTTGGTAATCAATACATATGGCACTTATGTGCATGTAAAAGATGATTTGTTCGAAGTTTCTTTGACCAAAGAGGGAGAAAAACAGAAACATCATTTTGCAAGTCAGAAAGTGACCTCAATTTTGATGAGCAAAGGTGCAGCCCTGAGTACCGAAGCCATCATTCTGGCCATCAAAAACAATATTGACATCATTGTCTTTGAACATGATGGGATACCCGTTGGCCGTTTTTGGCACAGTAGACCCGGAAGTACCTCAAAAATCAGGAAGCAACAACTTGAAGCCAGTCTGAATGAAACTGGCGTTGATTGGATAAAGAAGTGGTTAACAAGTAAACTCGACAATCAGATTGAATTATTAAAACGTTTGAAAAGCCATAGATCCTCGTCAGCAGACATGATACAGGAAAAAATTGAGACTATTTCCGGTATCAAAATAAAGATGAACGAAATGAGGGGGAGAAAAATTGATGAAATAGACAGCACACTCCGGGGATTGGAAGGAACGGCAGGACGTGTTTATTTTAATACCCTCAGTTCTCTTTTGGTGGAACGTTATCGATTCCATGGCAGAAGTTTTCGACCGGCCGATGATCCCTTTAACGCCTTTCTTAATTATGCATACGGTGTTTTGTATAGCCGGGTAGAAAAAGTTCTGATCATTGCCGGACTTGATCCATATGTGGGTTTCATGCATCGGGATGATTACAATATGAAAAGTATGGTTTTTGATTTTATCGAACCTTATCGGATATATGCGGAAGAAGTTGTTTTTAAGCTTTTTTCAGCAAAAAAAATTAATGACGCTCATACCGATAAGATTACAAACGGATATACATTGAATGCTGAAGGGAAAAACATTCTGATGCAATCATTTATGCGTTTTTTGGATGAAGATAAAATACGTTACAATGGCCGAAATCAAACCAGAGCGAATGCCATGCAAATGGATGCGCATCAGTTTGCAAACCGGTTAATCAAATAAGTATGATTTGCTGGGTGATATACGATATTAAGAAAGACAGATCAAGGACCAAGGTCTCCAAAATATGCAAGAAAGCCGGTTTATATCGGGTACAAAAGTCTGTTTTTCTTGGAAGTCTGGAGGAGAATGAAAAAGACACACTCGAGTTGTCTGTAAACGAGCTGATTGATGAGGAATGTGATTCTGTCTACATTTTTCCTATGAGTAAGAATGAGCTTAGACAAACAGTACTGTTGGGACAAGCGTTTGATAAAAAGTTGGTCACCGATGAAGTTAGGGCTCTGTTTTTTTGATGTCAATAACGCCTTCACATATTATTGAGTACCTTTATTGTCCTCGTTTTACATATTACGAATATGTACTTTGCATTCCGCAATATGAGGAGCGTCATTACAAAATAATGAAAGGGAGACAGCTACATGATTTGAAATTGGAGCGGAATAAAGAATACCTGCGTAAACGAATCGGAGTGATTGATAAATTTACCGATCAGTATCTGACGAATGAGCTATTGCGAGGTGTAATTGATGAAGTCCTTTTGTTAAATGATGGCACGATGGCTCCTCTTGACTATAAATTTGCTAAATTTGAAGATCGAATTTATGAAACATATCGTACTCAACTTGGATGTTATGCCGTATTAATTGAAGAGAATTTTCAAAGAACAGTAAACAAAGGTTTTTTGGTGTACACCCGTTCGTCAAACAAAGTGGTTGAAATAGAAATAAAGGAAGAAGCAAAACAAGAAATTCGGAATATTTGTAAAGATGTAAATGAGATCATTTATCACAATTATTTTCCCAAGGCTACGAAATACAAGCAAAGATGTTTGGGATGTACATATGGGAATATTTGCGAGAAATAAAATTTTCCGGGTGCTAATTTATTTTTGCATTGATTAATGTGTTGTATATGCCATTAGAAATAAAGCTATTAACTTTTCGGAAATGATAAAAATAATCAGTATATCAACGCTCTTTGACATATTGAAAAACAAAAAATATAGATTTCAAAAATGTTTTTATGGTTCTGGTTGTCAATATAATAAATCAATGTACGCCTTCCAGAATTACTTCCAGTAAAATAAGGATTGAAACACAGCTATTGAGTTGGATAAGGATTATTACGAGATCTTCCAGAATTACTTCCAGTAAAATAAGGATTGAAACTAAGATTAACGCAAAACAGCGAATTGGCTTGACAGGCTTCCAGAATTACTTCCAGTAAAATAAGGATTGAAACTCTTTTTGTGAACAAACCAGCTCATCCGGTCCTTACTTCCAGAATTACTTCCAGTAAAATAAGGATTGAAACAACACGCTGCTTTCGCCCGTGCTCGCAAATTTAACAACTTCCAGAATTACTTCCAGTAAAATAAGGATTGAAACAGGATAATGAGGTAAAACAGCATATGATTACATCTATCTTCCAGAATTACTTCCAGTAAAATAAGGATTGAAACTACTTGGATATTCGGCTAATAATCATACCGGAAGCACTTCCAGAATTACTTCCAGTAAAATAAGGATTGAAACGAGGAGCTAATCAGCTGTGAGCTTGAAATTCCCCATCTTCCAGAATTACTTCCAGTAAAATAAGGATTGAAACTTGCAATTGTTCAAGAGCCAAAGGGCTTGACCATGCTTCCAGAATTACTTCCAGTAAAATAAGGATTGAAACACCCTACGGCTCAATTCTGGATGGAAAATTGGCTATCTTCCAGAATTACTTCCAGTAAAATAAGGATTGAAACCCCTTGATAGCTCCGACTGGCTGGAAGTGCCAGAGGCTTCCAGAATTACTTCCAGTAAAATAAGGATTGAAACATAACATTTGGACACAGTAGACACGGACAAATAACACTTCCAGAATTACTTCCAGTAAAATAAGGATTGAAACTAAACAGCAAATTGATAGAGTTATAAAAGTATAAGAACTTCCAGAATTACTTCCAGTAAAATAAGGATTGAAACAAATATGAATTGGTTTGAAAAAAAAGTGACGAGTTCTTCCAGAATTACTTCCAGTAAAATAAGGATTGAAACCACGTTAAAGCATCATAGTATCATGGTGTTATAAGTCTTCCAGAATTACTTCCAGTAAAATAAGGATTGAAACAAACTAAAGAAATGAAAACAGTAAAAAAAATAAAGAGCTTCCAGAATTACTTCCAGTAAAATAAGGATTGAAACATAATTAATACCTCACGATGTATAGGCTAATCGTTCTTCCAGAATTACTTCCAGTAAAATAAGGATTGAAACCCACCTTGATAGTCAATGAAATATTAAAGCGTGGATCTTCCAGAATTACTTCCAGTAAAATAAGGATTGAAACAATAGTGGATGTGATTAATTCTAATTTTTCATTGATCTTCCAGAATTACTTCCAGTAAAATAAGGATTGAAACAGCCTAAACTATCGAACCTCCTAATAATATCAGAGTTCTTCCAGAATTACTTCCAGTAAAATAAGGATTGAAACTATAATTGGTGCGACAGGCATAAATCAGTATGAAACTTCCAGAATTACTTCCAGTAAAATAAGGATTGAAACGGTTATGTCTGTTTTTTATATAGCGGGGTCTTTATACTTCCAGAATTACTTCCAGTAAAATAAGGATTGAAACAGAAAAAGTTATCAACGTTATGGAAAAAGAAGAAAAGCTTCCAGAATTACTTCCAGTAAAATAAGGATTGAAACTCAAAAATAGAGGAATTGAGGGAGGAGGTTTCCAATACTTCCAGAATTACTTCCAGTAAAATAAGGATTGAAACCCAACTGACGGAGACACAAACTCCATCGGGTGCGGTCTTCCAGAATTACTTCCAGTAAAATAAGGATTGAAACTTAGACATCTCTCAAAACACTTTCAATTGCATCAATCTTCCAGAATTACTTCCAGTAAAATAAGGATTGAAACTATACTGTTTTTTCCTGTATGATCTGCTTCGGCTTGCTTCCAGAATTACTTCCAGTAAAATAAGGATTGAAACGAAATAGACGGGGTAGTAAATCCATTTCCACTTGATCTTCCAGAATTACTTCCAGTAAAATAAGGATTGAAACAGAAACTTGACGAAGCAAGTAATCCGGATACCGGAGCTTCCAGAATTACTTCCAGTAAAATAAGGATTGAAACTTTTTGATATACCAAGTTATATCGCCAAATTTAATTCTTCCAGAATTACTTCCAGTAAAATAAGGATTGAAACATAATTAAAACCTCACGATGTACAGGTAAATCGTTCTTCCAGAATTACTTCCAGTAAAATAAGGATTGAAACTCAGCTAAACAATTAGGATTTGTAACTCCAAAACAACTTCCAGAATTACTTCCAGTAAAATAAGGATTGAAACTGACTATTCAATAGACGACACTTCATCACTCTATACTTCCAGAATTACTTCCAGTAAAATAAGGATTGAAACTTGAATCAAGCGACTTTTGCTTGTCTGCCGTCTTCTCTTCCAGAATTACTTCCAGTAAAATAAGGATTGAAACATATACCTCCCAACGCCAAAAGTGCTGGGCCTATCGCTTCCAGAATTACTTCCAGTAAAATAAGGATTGAAACCTAAATACTTCTTTTCGGTAGCATCCCCATATACTGGCTTCCAGAATTACTTCCAGTAAAATAAGGATTGAAACATAATTATGTACTTCATGCTAATTATTTATATATAACTTCCAGAATTACTTCCAGTAAAATAAGGATTGAAACACCATTAATCCAGCCTCCTCATTGGAAAGCATATCACTTCCAGAATTACTTCCAGTAAAATAAGGATTGAAACCCTTATTGTATCTCAGTTCAGGTACTTCAAGGAACTCTTCCAGAATTACTTCCAGTAAAATAAGGATTGAAACTAATTTTGGCACTTAAACCCCTGACACGCAAAGATTCTTCCAGAATTACTTCCAGTAAAATAAGGATTGAAACATACATTATTGTGCTTCATCTGTAATTCACTACCCACTTCCAGAATTACTTCCAGTAAAATAAGGATTGAAACTCTCATCCTCCGCTATTTTCAAGTCATGTTTAAGTACTTCCAGAATTACTTCCAGTAAAATAAGGATTGAAACCTTTCTAAATCTGATTTGTACCCTTCTTTTCATAGAGCTTCCAGAATTACTTCCAGTAAAATAAGGATTGAAACACGGAACTGCAAATGTAAGTGGTGCATTAAGTGGAGCTTCCAGAATTACTTCCAGTAAAATAAGGATTGAAACTTAATATCTTAAATGAGAAGGGGGTAAAAGGCACATTCTTCCAGAATTACTTCCAGTAAAATAAGGATTGAAACTCAGAGACGTCATACTACCATACCTGAATAAACACTTCCAGAATTACTTCCAGTAAAATAAGGATTGAAACTTAATTCTAAATGGTTTGTTGCTATTACCATTAACGCTTCCAGAATTACTTCCAGTAAAATAAGGATTGAAACAATCAATCGCTGTTGATAATTCACTCGAAATACCGCTTCCAGAATTACTTCCAGTAAAATAAGGATTGAAACTTAGGTTCTTTTGTTACTATTTCCATATATGGAAACCTTCCAGAATTACTTCCAGTAAAATAAGGATTGAAACTCACTGAAGGATTCATTGCCTGGGCAGATGAATATTTCTTCCAGAATTACTTCCAGTAAAATAAGGATTGAAACTTCCTGAGCGAATCAGAGAGAAATATCGCAAAAAACTTCCAGAATTACTTCCAGTAAAATAAGGATTGAAACTACCTTATGTAACTACTTTTCTGAATAATCCCAGCACTTCCAGAATTACTTCCAGTAAAATAAGGATTGAAACTAAGTTACTTCATCATATTTCAATGCAATATTGTAAGCTTCCAGAATTACTTCCAGTAAAATAAGGATTGAAACTCCATCCGTTGTTCAAATCAATTACACTCACATAACTTCCAGAATTACTTCCAGTAAAATAAGGATTGAAACACCAAAGATCAGAGGTAATGCTCGACTGGTCAGCCGCTTCCAGAATTACTTCCAGTAAAATAAGGATTGAAACTGTCTGCTGCATTGCCTGTCATGTGCTGACTCCATTCTTCCAGAATTACTTCCAGTAAAATAAGGATTGAAACAACATCATGAAAAAGTTAGAAAACATCCTATTCGGTCTTCCAGAATTACTTCCAGTAAAATAAGGATTGAAACAAATTGACGGCCGTTTGTCGGAAGACAATGTTCACGCTTCCAGAATTACTTCCAGTAAAATAAGGATTGAAACATAGTACAGAAGATATGAAGCTAAACCTGCTTAACACTTCCAGAATTACTTCCAGTAAAATAAGGATTGAAACTTTCCGTAGTTGACTGAAATTTCTTCGGTACCAATGCTTCCAGAATTACTTCCAGTAAAATAAGGATTGAAACCACACTAAGAGTCATAGGTATATACATAGCATTTCAACTTCCAGAATTACTTCCAGTAAAATAAGGATTGAAACATCATCTTCCTGCTGTATGGAATAGCTTCATATTCACTTCCAGAATTACTTCCAGTAAAATAAGGATTGAAACAAAAATAGAATTATGAAATACGTTAGAGTGAGTGAACTTCCAGAATTACTTCCAGTAAAATAAGGATTGAAACTATAAAGGCACGAAAAAGAGAGACTGTTAACTAAACTGTGTCAAAGAATAAATCCATTTTTTATTACTTTTACACAACATAGTTTTGTTTTACAATTTCCACAAAGTCTTCCAGATGCTCATCAACATAGTGGGCAATGATGGCGGTCTCTTCCTCTTCGATAAAGAAAAATTTCTCTTCCAGTTCGTCGAACTGCTCAAAATCTACGTACATGGCCATAAACTCTTCTTCGGTTGTTTCACGCTCCAGCTCTTCCTGATGCAAGTCGTAAATCTCTTTGGCCTTGTAGAGTATTTTCGATAATCCTTTAGCTCCCATCTGCTTCAACGCCTTTGCTACAGGATTGTTGAAAATATAACCTCCGTAACCGTTTTGAATAAGCTGCACAAATCCACCCTCGTTAACCTCTTCCGAAATAAAGCGGAGTGCCATTAATGTGTGCTGGTATCCGTTCAGCTTCTCCATATTTCCGGCGTTGATTTCACCTCCAAGCTCTTGGAGATAGGTGTCGGTGAAAAGTTTCAGAAATTCGTCCATCCCTTTTCCGGCTGCTTCGATGATTTTGTTTTCGTGAATTTGTATCATAATGTCTTGTATGATTTTGGTGTGTGAGTACCGTTGTTGCCCGGGACCCGGGTGTGATTGATTTGTATGATAGTTTCTGATGCAAAAGTAGTTGATTTTTCTTAAAACCACTTTGTGTTGTACCGTTATTCAGGATAAAATCATTACATTTGCGCAAAATAATCTGCAAAATAGTTATCTTAAAATGAAAATAAAACCTTTTAAAGGCGTTCGCCCGCCAAGAGCTTTAGTGAAAGAGGTGGCTTCGCGCCCATATGACGTTTTAAATTCAGAAGAGGCCCGAAAAGAGGCCGAAGGGAACGATAAATCGTTGTACCACATTATTAAACCCGAAATTGATTTCCCGAAGGGAAAAGATGAACATGATGCCGATGTATATGAAAAGGCTGCCGAAAATTTCAGGAAGTTCAGGGACAATGGATGGCTTGTGCAGGACGAGAGTGAGATGTATTACGTGTATGCACAAACGATGAACGGCAAAACACAGTACGGATTGGTAGTGGGTGCATATGTTGAGGATTATATGTCAGGGAAAATAAAAAAACATGAACTTACACGACGCGACAAGGAAGAGGACCGTATGAAGCACGTGCGTGTGACCAATGCAAATATAGAGCCTGTTTTCTTCGCTTATCCCGACAATAACGGCTTGAACGCAATTGTTGATAAGATAACAGCCGGGGAACCCGAGTATGACTTTGTTTCGGTTGATGGCGTGGGACACCATTTCTGGCTGGTCCCTGATGATGAAGATATTCAGCGTATTACAGATCTTTTTGCCGATATTCCCGCAATGTATATTGCCGACGGGCATCACCGCTCTGCGGCAGCAGCTCTGGTGGGTGCCGAAAAAGCAAGAAACAACCTCCATCACCGGGGAGATGAGGAGTATAACTACTTTATGGCGGTTTGTTTTCCAGATAACCAGCTGACTATCATCGATTATAATCGTGTGGTAAAAGATCTGAACGGACTAACTGCAGATGAGTTCATTAGCAAGTTAGAGAAGGATTTTGTGGTGGAACCAACAGGTACGGAAATACATAAACCGAAGAATCTGCATAATTTCTCGGTCTATCTTGATGGGCGCTCTTTTAGTGTTACGGCAAAACCAGGAAGGTGTAACGACAATGACCCTATTGGCCAACTGGATGTTACCATCACGTCGAACCTTATTCTGGATGAGATTCTGGGAATTAAAGATCTCCGCAGTGATAAACGTATCGATTTTGTGGGAGGTATACGTGGCTTGGAAGAACTGAAAAAACGTGTCGACAGCGGCGAAATGGCTGTTGCAATAGCTTTGTATCCTGTTTCTATGAAACAACTGATGAGCATAGCTGACTCGGATAATATAATGCCGCCAAAGACTACATGGTTTGAGCCCAAGTTGCGTTCGGGACTCGTAATACATGAGCTGGAGTGAATATTACTGAAGCAATGAAGAAAACCGCTGTGCATAGTATTAATATTTTCTAATTGTAAAGACAATCTTTTATACTAATTTTGTATAAAACATCTCCTGTTAATTATTTGCTGTAACATAAAACTAGATCAATGGCACATCATGAATTAGACGAATTAGATGAGAAAATCCTTAGACTAATAGTAGATAATGCTCGCATCCCATTCCTGGAAGTTGCTCGTGAATGCGGAGTATCGGGAGCAGCAATCCATCAACGGGTTCAGAAACTCTTCAGTGTCGGGGTTCTTAAAGGATCGGAGTTTGTTGTGGACGCAGAGAGCATAGGCTATGAAACTTGTGCTTTCGTAGGCATCTTTCTCACTTCTCCTTCCACCTTCGATTATGTGGTAAAAGAGCTGGAAAAGATTCCGGAAGTGGTGGAGTGCTATTATACAACAGGACAGTACGACCTGCTAATCAAGGTATTTGCAAAGAACAATAAAGACCTGTTGCGGATTATTCATACTCAATTGCAACCTCTTGGGCTGTCGAGGACGGAGACACTTATCAGTTTCAAAGATGCTTTCCGTAAAAAAATTCCAATCGATTTTTCATCAGACGATTAAGATTGTGATACTATTCTCATAGCAGAACATGATGCTTCCATTAATTATGAGAAGGCAACTAGGGACTGTCACTGAAAGATAGTCCTGCAACCTGATGTATGGTGCCGGTATTTTAACGGTTCTCCATATACAGCCCTCATTGAAGGAAAACACTGGAAACTGGCAGCTGATGTAACCAGTAAAGAGCATGATTGCACCTTCCCTGAGGAGTGGCCACACAGTCTGTGGCTGTACAAACATTTTAAATTTATTTGTATGACAACACGCAGAAATTTTATTAAAAAAACAGCCGTTGGGTTAACTGCGATTGCTGTAAACCCCTCATGGGCCGCCTCATCGGTGAGCAGGAAAATGCAAAATAGTAATTTTGTTTCAAAACGACCGGCAGCAGGTGAGCGCAGATTCACATCACTGGCTGTGGAGCAAACCATAGCAAGGGTGAAAGCTAAAATAAAAGATCCCAAACTGGCATGGATGTTCGAGAACTGTTTCCCAAATACACTTGACACGACAGTGAACCATAGCATGAAAAATGGTAAACCCGACACATTTGTCATAACAGGAGATATTGATGCTATGTGGCTAAGGGATTCGTCCGCACAGGTATGGCCTTATCTACCGCTAACAAAAGCCGATGAAAAGTTGAAGCAGATGATAGCTGGCGTGATAAATAGACAGACTCAATGTATTCTTATAGATCCCTATGCAAATGCATTTTATGCCGAACCTAACCCAAAAGGAGAGTGGTTGACAGACGGAACAGATATGAAACCCATGCTGCATGAACGCAAATGGGAGATAGATTCACTCTGCTACCCCGTAAGGCTTGCATATAATTACTGGAAGGTTACTGGTGATATTTTGGTGTTTGATGAGGATTGGAAAAAAGCTATGAGGCTGTTGATAAAAACATTCAAAGAGCAACAGCGGAAAGAGGGGCACGGACCTTATAAGTTTCTTAGGAAGACCGACCGACAGCTTGATACATTAAATAATGGGGGACTGGGTAATCCGGTCAACCCGGTGGGGCTTATTGTATCTTCGTTCAGGCCGTCTGACGATGCAACAACATTCCAATTTCTTGTTCCATCTAATCTGTTTGCCGTAACCTCGTTGCGCCAGATTTCCGAAATCTCCGAAAGTGTTGTTAACGATGCCGCGTTAGCTTCAGAAAGCAAGGCACTGGCAAATGAGGTGGAAGAGGCAATAGAGAAGTATGCAATAGTAGAGCACCCCAAATACGGAAAGGTTTATGCTTTTGAGGTCGATGGCTTCGGAAACGCCTATTTTATGGATGACGCCAATGTGCCCAGTCTGCTGGCTTTGCCTTATCTTGATAGTGCAGATTTGCACGATCCGGTATATCAAAACACAAGAAAGCTGGTGTTGAGCACTGATAACCCATATTTCTTCCGGGGGCCTGCCGGAGAGGGTATTGGAGGGCCACATATAGGATACGATATGATCTGGCCTATGAGTATTATTATGCGTGCACAGACAAGTAGAAGCGATGATGAGATTAAACATTGTATTCGTATGCTTCGAAATACGGATGGAGACACAGGGTTCATGCATGAGTCATTTCATAAGGAAGACCCGGCCAAATTTACAAGGAGTTGGTTCGCATGGGTAAATACTCTGTTTGGAGAGCTGCTTGTAGATTTAGAGGCAAAAGGGAAAATTAATTTAATAAACAGCATATAAAACCCGAAACATGAAAGGACGTTATTTTGCTGCGGCAATAATATTTATATTGTCGGTTGCATGTCAAGGAAAGTCGCAGGTTCAATCGTTTGCCGAGCCTGTAGATTATGTGAATATTTTGATGGGGACAATGTCGGAGTTTGCACTTTCAAACGGTAATACATACCCGGCTGTTGCTGTGCCATGGGGAATGAATTTCTGGACACCACAGACACGTGGAATCGGGGACGGATGGCAATATGCTTACACCGATAATAAGCTTAACGGATTTAAACAGACACATCAGCCAAGCCCATGGATGAATGATTACGGCCAGTTTTCAATTTTTCCGATGGTGGAGAAGATGGAGTTTGATCAGAGAAAGAGAGCCAGTTGGTATTCGCATAAGGCCGAAGTTGCAAAGCCCTATTACTATAGTGCATATCTTGCAGACTATGATGTGACTGCTGAGATTGCACCTACTGAACGTGCTGCCATCTTCAGGTTCACATTCCCCGAAACAGATAGTGCATTTGTTCTGATTGATGCTTTCGACAGAGGATCTGCTGTAGAGATACTGCCCGAAAGAAAAGCAATTGTTGGATATACAACCCGAAACAGCGGTGGTGTACCAGAAAATTTCAGGAACTATTTCGTGATCGTTTTCGATAAACCGTTTCAAAGTAAGTATTTATTTCAGGATGGAGAGATTATTCAGGATGTTGCTAAGGTTGAAGCTGACCATACAGGCGCGTTTGTTGGTTTCTCTACAATAAGGGGCGAGCAGGTGCTTGCACGAGTAGCATCATCATTTATTGGTTTCGAACAGGCATGGCAAAATCTGAAAGAGGTTGAAGACAAGGAGTTTGAGACGGTGAAGCAGGAGGGAAGGGAAGCCTGGAACAAAGTTTTGGGTAGAATTGAAGTTGAGGGTGGTGACCTTGACAAAAAACGTACGTTTTACTCTACACTCTACCGCTCAACATTATTCCCCAGAAAGTTTTATGAGATTGATGCAGGGGGAAAGGTTGTACACTATAGCCCGTACAATGGGAAGGTCCTTCCAGGTTATATGTTTACCGATACAGGTTTCTGGGATACTTTCAGGGCTCTGTTCCCGTTGCTAAACCTGATATACCCGTCGGTGAACAAGGTGATACAGGAGGGGCTGGTGAACACATATAAAGAGAGTGGCTTTCTGCCCGAGTGGGCAAGTCCGGGCCACAGGAGTATCATGGTAGGTAATAATTCGGCCTCAGTGGTTGCAGATGCTTATCTTAAGGGGTTGAGAGGGTATGATATAGATTTGCTTTACGAGGGTATGTTGCATGGCACCGAAAATGTGCACCCGGAGGTCTCTTCCACAGGGCGGCTTGGACATGAGTATTACAACTCATTGGGATATGTGCCTTATGACGCAGGCATTAATGAAAATGCAGCAAGAACGCTGGAGTATGCATATGCCGACTGGACAATTTATAAGCTGGCGAAGGAGTTGAAGCGCCCTCAGGAAGAGATAGATCTATTCGCAAAACGGAGTCAGAACTACCGGAACCTATATTCGCCGGAGCATAAGCTGATGCGAGGACGAAATAAAGACGGGTCATTTCAGTCTCCCTTCAGCCCTACAAAATGGGGAGATGCGTTCACCGAGGGCAACAGCTGGCATTATACCTGGTCGGTATTCCACGATCCGCAGGGACTGATCGACCTTATGGGTGGAAACAAAGAGTTTGTGAAGATGCTGGATTCGGTGTTTGTTATGCCTCCGGTTTTCGATGATAGTTATTATGGAGGGGTTATTCACGAAATACGTGAGATGCAGATAATGAATATGGGGCAGTATGCTCACGGTAATCAGCCTATACAGCATATGATTTATCTCTATAACTATGCCGGAGAGCCCTGGAAAGCGCAGTACCGGGTTCGCGAGGTGATGGATAAACTGTACACACCCAATCCCGATGGTTATTGTGGTGATGAAGATAATGGACAGACTTCAGCATGGTACGTGTTCTCGGCACTCGGCTTTTATCCAGTTTGCCCGGGCAGCGGCGAATATGTGATTGGATCGCCCCTGTTTAAACGTATGACGGTTCATCTTGAAAACGGGAACAAAGTAGAGATCAGTGTGCCTGGTAATACGCACCTGACCAGATATATATCAGGTTTAAAGCTGAACGGAAAAACCTATTCTAAGAATTATTTTATGCATGAGGACCTGATGAAGGGAGCAAAGATAGATATTACAATGTCTGAGTCCCCGAACAAATCAAGAGGGATAAACAAGTCTGATTTTCCATACTCGTTCACAAACGAAACAAGATAGAGTTTATAAATTCAAGCAGGACTAAAGATTCAAACAGGGTCAAAATTTAAAGAGAAAGAGGGTGAAATCATATTATGATGTTCACCCTCTTCGATAGTTGCGGAGGTAAGACTCGAACTTACGACCTTTGGGTTATGAGCCCAACGAGCTACCAACTGCTCCACTCCGCGATGTTTTATTCCTTAATTGGGTTGCAAAGATACAGGTTTTTATTCGAAAAACAAAATATTACAGAATCTTTTTTATATGTTGACTAAAAACCGTACTTTTGGGATAAAATATACCTTTATTTTATGTCAGACAGTATTGTAATTATACCGACCTATAACGAGAAAGAAAATATCGAGAATATTATCCGATCTGTTTTTGCTTTAGAGAAGGATTTTCACATTTTGGTTATAGATGATGGCTCACCCGACGGCACAGCTTCAATTGTTCACAGGCTTAAAAAAAATGAGTTTGGAGACAGGCTTTTTATAGAAGAAAGAAAGGGAAAGATGGGATTGGGTACAGCTTATATTCACGGTTTTAAATGGGCATTGGCGCGTTCGTATGACTATATTTTTGAGATGGATGCAGATTTTTCTCATAATCCCGATGACCTTCCCAGATTATATGCTGCCTGCAGCGAGGAGGGGTATGATGTATCTATAGGATCGCGATATTCAACAGGTGTAAATGTGGTGAATTGGCCAATGGGCCGCGTTCTAATGTCTTATTTCGCATCAAAATATGTAGGCTTTATAACCGGCCTTAAAATAAAAGACACCACTGCCGGATTTGTTTGTTACAGGAGAAAAGTACTGGAGGCTATAAATCTTGATATGATTAAGTTCAAGGGATACGCTTTTCAGATTGAGATGAAGTATACAGCTTATGTACTCGGATTTAAAGTGAAAGAGGTTTCAGTGATATTCGTTAACAGACGCCTGGGTACCTCAAAAATGAGTTCAAGCATTTTCGGGGAAGCCTTTTTCGGAGTAATCGACCTTAGATGGCGTAAAATAACAGGAAAAATTAAATCCCGTTCCAAACTTATTGCTTAAACTGTATGATACTTATTCACAAAGCTACTATAATCAACGAAGGTGAGTCATTTATCGGATCGCTCCTTCTGGAGGGCGAAAGAATATCACGCATATATAAGGAGGAGGTCCCGGAACCTGTATTGAATGCATGCCGGCAGGTTATTGACGCCCGCGGATTATACCTGATACCGGGAGTTATTGACGACCAGGTGCATTTTCGTGATCCGGGATTGACACATAAAGGGGATATTTTCACGGAAAGCAGAGCGGCTGTGGCTGGTGGTGTTACATCATACATGGATATGCCTAACACTATACCTCAGACAATTTCTAATAATGCAATAAGTGAAAAGCTGGAGATGGCTGAAGGAAAATCGGCTGCTAACTACTCTTTTTATCTGGGGGCAACAAATAACAATACAAGGGAGTTGAAAAAAGCCGATAAGAAGATAGTTTGCGGTGTGAAGGTTTTTATGGGGGCTTCAACAGGTAACATGCTTGTGGACAGTGATAGAGCACTGCATGAGATTTTTGCCGAAACAGAAATGCTTATCGCTACGCATTGCGAGAAAGAGGAGGTTGTGAGGGAGAACAAGGAATATTTTCAAAAGAAATTCGGTGAGAATATTCCAATTAAATACCATCCTTTGATCAGAAGCGCAGAGGCGTGTTACCGCTCATCGGCCCTGGCTGTGGAGCTGGCCGATAAATATGGTTCCCGTTTGCATGTACTGCACCTTTCTACCGCCCGAGAAATGAGCCTTTTCAGTAATGCTCCGCTGAATGAGAAAAAAATTACCGCTGAAGTGTGTGTACACCATCTCTGGTTTACGGATGAAGATTATGAACGATTGGGGACTCGTATAAAATGGAATCCGGCAATAAAGAGCAGTGGCGACAGAGATGCGCTTCAACAGGCGTTGATTACAGGTAAGATTGATGTTGCTGCCACCGATCATGCCCCACATCTGTTAAGTGAAAAAGAGGGCGGTTGCCTTCAGGCAGCATCGGGCGGTCCGCTTGTGCAGCATTCTCTTCAGTTAATGATGCAGCTGGCAAATAAAGGTTTATGGTCAACTGAGTTTGTAGTGGAAAAGATGTGTCATGCGCCGGCTCAACTTTTCAGTGTTAAAGAGAGGGGGTATATCAGGGAAGGATATTATGCCGATATTGTGCTTATTGATCCTGAAGTACCATATACTGTAACACCGAAGAACATTTTGTATAAATGTGGATGGTCTCCGTTTGAAGGTGAGACATTCAACTGTTCTGTGAAAAAGACGTTTGTAAACGGGCACCTTGCATTCGATAATGGAGCCTTTTCAGAAAAGGTGTACGGAAAAGCTTTGGAGTTTAACAGGTAAGGATAGAAAGCTGCATGTTTACTTTCGTTAACCACGTTTGTAACGTGTTGATGTATTATTTTTATACTTTTGTGGCAAAATTCAATTAAACTTTTTATTAGTGAGATTTTTGTTTACCGTACAGGGGGAGGGTAGGGGACACTTCACACAGGCTTTATCGCTTGCTGCTATCCTTCGTAAGCATGGGCATGAGGTTGTTGCTGTGCTGGTAGGGAAGAGTGATTCCAGGCAGATCCCATCCTTTTTCATGAACAAAATAGAAGCTCCTGTCGCCGAGTTCAGCAGTCCCAGTTTTACATCCTTTTACAAGCAGAAGCGCCCCAATATACTGTTAAGTATGGCGGATAATTTCTCTCGTCCATTTATTTTCAAGGATAGCCTTCTGTTTATCAAGCATCAGATTGAGGAACACAAACCCGACATAGTGGTCAACTTCTATGAGATGATTACCGGAATGGCTTATGGGATATATAAGTTTGATAAGAAGATGGGCGTGAAGATGATATGTATTGCTCACCAGTATGTATTGATGAATCCCAACTATAAAACCAGCGCCGATCAGGATGTTAAATATTATTTTCTGCGGATGTTGTCGAGGATAACTTCTAACAGGGCATTCAGAATATTAGCTCTCTCTTTCAGGGATATGCCTGGCGCGGAAGGGAGGAGAATTGTCACTGTTCCTCCGTTACTCCGACCTGAAGTATTTGACATTGAGCCTGCTAAGAGTGATTATATACATGGGTATATGCTGAATGCAGGTTATTTTGAGGAGGTCTCAAACTGGCATGCAAAGAATCCGGAGATACCGTTACGCTTTTTCTGGGATAAGAAAGATGCGGAAGAGGTGACTAAAATTGATGACAATTTCATTCTATATAAGCTTAATGACGAGCGTTTCCTGCACAGCATGGCAGGAAGTATGGCTTACGCTACCACATCGGGATTTGAATCTGTTTGTGAGGCGCTCTATTACAGAAAACCTATCCTTATGATCCCTGTTCATGTGGAGCAGGAATTCAATGCCTACGATGCAGCTATCTCGGGAGCCGGCATATCGGGGAAAAAATTTGACCTGGACAGGCTTATTAAATTTATTCCGCAATATAATCCAGATGAAAAGTTCAGGGATTGGGTGCACCAGGCTGAAGAGCGGTTCATAAAAGAGATTTGCGGGTAAATGACCTTGCGGCGGATTCTAGACACCTGCAGCACCAGTATTACACCACACAAAGTAAAAACGTCTCGGAATGCCAGTATTACTCTCTTTGCGAGTTATTAGCATTCGCAGCGAGGAGGGTACCAAACCAAACTCGGAATGTTAGCAATACTCTCTTTGCGAGTTATAAGAATTAACGCTGAGAATGACGATGGCAGCCTGTGTAGCTTGTTCTGATATGAAAACATATCTTAAGGGGATGTTGATTGATTTATACTACAGCCCCACAGAATCCCTGTAGAAATCAAAAGCCTCGAAAATTAGATTTTTATCGGCTGTCATGTCTATCTGCACTTTCCCTATTTCAGACAATAGTGTGAAATTAATTTTGTCACCTTCGTTTTTTTTGTCGTGCTTTGTAATTTCATACAACATCTCGTAATGATCGCAGGTAATGTTGAATGCTCCGTAATATCTATGGATAAAGCGGACTGTCCTTAGCAGTTTATCTTTAGGAAAACAGCATATTCTGTGAGATAGATAAAGCTCAACTATCATACCCCAGGCAACTGCATAGCCGTGCTGAACAGGCTTCCCGTCTGCCATGGCAAAGCTCTCGAACGAATGGGCTATAGTATGGCCCAGGTTCAAGGCTTTCCTGATATTTCTTTCATAAGGATCCTTATCTACAATCCCCCTTTTAATTTCCACGGAACGGAAAGCCAGTTCGTTAAGCCGGAGGTAGTCTATCTCGTCAAGCGAAAAGGAAAGAATTTTTTCCCATTCTGAGCCCGGGTGTATAAGTGCATGCTTTATCATCTCTGCATATCCCGATAAAATGGCCGTGCGATCAAGCGTATGTAAAAAATCGGAAGAGATGATAACATACTCCGAGGGATAGAATGAGCCAATCTCATTTTTATATCCTTCGAAATTGACCCCGGTCTTTCCTCCTACTGAAGCATCTACTGAGCCAAGCAGGGTGGTAGGGATATTGATATATCTGATTCCGCGTTTGAAAGTGGCGGCTGCAAAGCCTCCCAGGTCGGTGACCATTCCTCCCCCCAGGTTTATCAGCAAGGAGTGGCGTGTGGCACCATTCTCTGTGAGAACCTTCCATACCTTTTCGAGGCTTGTGATTGTTTTGTTTGTATCGTTTGCAGGAATTACGATCTCTGTAGCATCGCGTATCTGAGCGACCTTGGCCAGCAGGGGTAAACAATGGATGTGGGTATGTTCATCGGTGATTATGAACAGTTTATCGTGACGGATATTATCGATTGTATTCTCTACGTCACTAATTAAATTACTGCTTTTTATTATCTGTTGCATCGCTAAAAAAATAATCAGTTCTCTTTTTGTCGTTTATCCGTATTAATTGCATCGTATAGTTCCTCCTGGATACGTTCCCTGATTTTAAGGGATGAAAACCGGTTGGGAGTGCGGGAAGGATATACCCTGTTAGACAGGAAAATATAGATAATGTTGTTTACCGGGTCTATCCAAAAGCCGGTACCTGTGAATCCGGTATGTCCGTAAACCTCAATGGGCGTTCCGGGGCTGGTGGGACTTGAATTGTTATTTTGCGGATCAGGTTTGTCGAATCCAAGCCCGCGGCGGCTGATACTGCTCCTGCCGGTGGTAAAAAGCTTCACGGTCTCTCTACTGAGAAAACGTTCCCCTCCATATTCACCACCATTGAGCCACATCTGGTAGAGTTTGGCAAGATCATTGGCATTGGAAAAAAGCCCGGCATTACCCGATATACCGCCAAAGAGTGCCGCACCTTCATCATGTACATATCCGCGAAGTAGCTGCTTGCGGAAAAAAGGGTCGTTCTCTGTAGGGGTAATCTTATCAACTGACATATATCTAAGAGGTAGAAACGTAGTAGTAGTTGCCCCCAGCTTATTAAAAAAGTTTTGCTTTACGTATGTGTCGAGGTCTGTTCCGGAAATGTTTTCCACAGCCTCCTTTAACAACATGAAATTGAGGCAGCTATAGGTGTAGCTTCCCCTCCTTCTCAAAGGTGAGGCTATAACATCTTTAAGAAGGGCGTCGTACATTTTATCACTGCCGAACATCTCTTCAGCTATAGGTAGATGGAATCTACCGGATTTTTCGGTTGATATGAAATCAGGGATAAATTTGTAATCCGTACGACCCCACGCACCTGCATAGTGTACGTTATATATGCTTGAGCGCCGCCCGAAAAGTGGGCCGGAATAGCTGCTTTCATCTATGGCTGTAGTGTAATAGGGAATAAATGATGTTATACCGGACTCATGAAGAAGCAGTGACCGTATGCTGGCTTTTGATTTGTCGCTTCCCTTTGTTTTCGGGACAAATTTACTTATGGGGTCAAGAAGGCGTATTTTTTTCTCATCGTACAGTTTCATAATGGCAGGAAGGGTGGCTGTCGCTTTGGTCACGGAAGCCAGGTCGTACACAGTTTCATCGGTTACCGCGGGACCATTGCCATAATCGTATTTTCCGAACTCTTTTTCGTAGATAACCACACCATCTTTAGCTACCAGTATCTGACAGCCCGGGTAGGCCTTCTGCCGTATCCCTTCCAAAGCAATACTTTCGATTCGGGCTAATCTCTCGGAAGGGATTTCCACCTCCTCAGGCATGGAATAACTCAGACGGGTTTTATTTGTATTGATACCAGTCCCCTCCTTGAAAGATCCGGAAGTGACAGGAAGTTTACCTGTCATGGCAATGCCTCCGAAAAGAGCTTGGGCGGCACTCATTTGTGCAAACTCAGTTTCATCATATGCCATGATCACGGAGGAGGCATTGTTTGTGTGAGTTTGGAAATTACTAAGCATGTATGGCGATGTGAATAGTACCAGAACAGTTTTCTTGCATTTTGCAAGTTGCTGTGTTATGGTTGTATCCTGAGCACTGTTCATGTGGACAGAGACTATCACCAGATCATACTCATTGAGTTGATCTATACCGGGGAGAGCGGTGGGTTCTGCCTGGGCGGAAGCAACTTTATTGTTGCTCCCATCTCTGCCCAAAGGTACCGCAGTTGAGGATTTTGTCTGAAAAGTAGCTATATCGCCATATTTTTTTAGAAATCTCTGGAATGTGTTTGATGAATCAGCGCCGATTGCAATTGAAGCTATTTTAACTTTGTCCAGTCCTTTGAGTGGTATCAACTCATCATCGTTTTTAATAAGAGTGACTGCTCCGTCGTAAATTTTTCTCTGAACCCATTCGGCTGTGGGTGAGTTTACCCGTCTTTTTATGTCAGATGTATTAATGGGCGTGAACTCATGAGCTCCCAGAATGTATTTGTAGGTAAGTATTTTCTTTACTTTTTCTTCAAGGAGTGATGCTGGAATGGTTCCATTATTGACAGCTTTTTTTACAGACTCGAACTCATTGCCCTGATTTGCGACACCCAGAATGATGTCATTTCCGGCTATCAGAGCCTTTACACTGGCGTTGAGCTGATTGGAAACACTTTTCATAGACATGCCGTCAGTGAAAGTGAGCCCTGTGAAACCCATATCGTCTTTTAATAGATTTATCCCTATCTCCGGGGAGAGGGAGGCGGGCTTGCCATTTGTTTTTAACACGGGCACATTTAGATGCCCAAGCATTATGCCTGATAATCCGGCATTTACATATTCACGGAAGGGATAGAGTTCCACCTGCTCTAACCGTTCCTGATCGTGATTTACGGTAGGTAGCTTTTTGTGTGAGTCATCGAGTGTGTCTCCATGGCCCGGGAAGTGTTTTGCAACTGCCATAACCCCGTTCTCTTCCATGCCTTTAGCATATGCAATCCCCTGTTTTGCTACGTTTTGAGGGTTCTCTCCGTAAGAACGGCTGCCGATGACTGTGTTCAGGGGATTGCTGTGAACATCTATTGAAGGTGCAAAATTCACATGAATACCCATCTCCTTGCACTGTCGCGCTATCTCTTTGCCGTAAAGCTTAAGAATTTCCTCATCTTGTATGGCACCAATAACTAAATTTCTGGGGTATTTGGGTGCATCGCTTAACCGCATGGAGAGGCCCCATTCGCCATCAAGAGCGATCAGCAGTGGCAGGCTGGACAATCCCTGCGCATAATTGGTGATTTCTGCCTGTTGAGCAAGTGTACCTTTAGAAAAGAGCAATCCTCCCACTTTTTGATTTCTTATATAACCTGATATTCTTGACTTCCATCCGTTGTTGGGTTCGGCAATTGGCATGAAAAGCTGGCCTATCTTTTCATCCTGTGTCATTTCTGCGTAAACCGAATCCACCCATTGTGACGGATCCCGGTCATAGGCCTGTTTATACAGGGTTGTAACCACTTGCGACTTTAAAAGTATCGAACTTAATAAAAAGATATATATTATCAGGGTTTTCTTCATAGTTTTCTTCCTTTACAGTATTTGTCTCTTTACGTTTTTCCTTTTCTCAAAAAGTATATCTACCCTTCCCACAAATACTCCACGGCCGTTAGTCTGGAATATCATTACATCTTTGTTGTCGTTGTTTTTGCGAATGTTGGGCTCTTTCATGTAGGTGTGACTGTGACCGCCAATGATAAGGTCGATATAGCGCGATGATTCCGCAAGCTTTGTATCGGCGCTATAGCCTAGGTGCGACAGGCAAATAATCATATCGCACTTATCATGTTTCCGCAGTTTTGCTGCCAGCTCGCCCGCTGTTTTAAAGGGATCCATATATTTCATCCCCTTGAAGTTATCTGAGGCGATAAGTCCCCTTGGCTGAATATTGATTCCGATAATTCCTATGCGAAGGCCATCTTTTTTTAGAATGATATATGGCTTGATCAATCCCGCAAGGGAAGTTTGAGAGAAGTCGTAGTTGCTTGAAACTACCGGGAATGATGCGGCACGAACTACCTTCTCAAGTATCTCCAGGCCGTAGTCGAACTCGTGATTCCCCAATGTAACCGCATCGTATTTCATCAAATTCATTGCCCCTATCTCTACCTGTCCTTTGAAAAGATTGAAATATGGTGTGCCCTGTAGGAAATCGCCGGCATCGAGCAGAAGCACATTTTTGTTTTCTTCCCTTACCTGTTCTACAAAAGAGGCCCTTCGTTCTACTCCTCCCTTTCCGGGGGCTGTCCTGTCACTTTCAGGAAGAGGTTCAATCCTGCTGTGTGTGTCGTTTGTATGTAATATGACGATGCTCTTTTGAGGGAGCGCCGGCAGGAAAATAAATAGCAGAGTGTAGAGTAAGTAATATTTTTTTACCGATTTCATCTGATCAGGTGTTATTTTGTTACAATAATAGATTTGCCGACGGGTTTGATAGAGTGCATAACCCCAACTTGATTATGTTATTTTTTTACACAAATTCGTTTATCGAGTGCCGATTCAATCTCGTTTCCCTGACGAGTCTGTTCCTTGACAAAGTCAATCATCACATCGCGCAGAGTGATGCCTGTGTTTACACTGTTTATGGCGTTCCTGAAAGCCGACATATTGTCGTTGCCATCGGCAAGGTAATCGAGAGTGACTATATGGTATATTGCGTTATCGTTTATTGGATTGCCATCGATTGTAACACTCTTGACTTTTCGGCCTTCGATAACGAGTTTCACGTTTGAGGATATGCCGGCACCGCCTATGCGAGCATATGCATCGAACATTTCTCTTAAATCGCTTCCCTTCAAATCAAGGAAAGTGATTGTGTTGTCGAAAGAGTATATCTCATACATATTGCCAATGGTGACAGGGCCCATGGGCATAGTGGCACGGTGTCCGTGCACATTCATCACTCCCAAATCGGCACCGCCGGCAAGATGCTCGTCACCGTAAGCCTTCATTACATCTGATGTGAGGTTTGTTAGCAGGCTCTCGGGACGTTTATAGTCCATGAATTGCGCGGAAGATCCGATAATCATATTCATCCCTTTATCCAGTTCAGCCTTGTATGATTGTACAAACGTCCGAACTTCACTGTTAGGTTGTGAATCAAAAGAGGAATCCATCTCTACAATGGTACCGCTCATCTCCGCAATCTGGTATTGCGATTTACAAGAAAGGAGTGAAATTGCAATTAATGCAATCAATATCGTCTTTTTATGCATACGTTATTTAAATTTTTTATTTATGGCAGTTCAGGCCGATCAAAACTAATATACCTGTGGCTGATAAATTACGAGCTGATATTATTAAAATAATCCTGTAATAATTAATGTTGTCAAAAATACACCTTTTTCCCTTCAGAGGCAATATCGGAATAAAAAATAAACATTAAATATTGTTTTGCATGGTTGATTAAAGAAAAAATGCTAACTTTGCATCCGCTTTGCGTAATCTCTGTCGGCAACAACCCGTTATATTGCGTTCAAACAAGGTTAATTATTAACATAAAGCTTTATAAATAATGGATTTAATTAAGATAGCAGAAGAGTCTTTTGCAAATGGAAAAAAAGAGTTCCCTGCATTCAAAAGCGGCGATACGGTTACAGTTGCTTATCGCATTGCTGAGGGGAACAAAGAGCGTATACAGCAGTATCGCGGTGTTGTGATCAAGATCGCCGGTCATGGTGATTCAAAACGTTTTACCGTTAGAAAAATGTCTGATAATATTGGCGTGGAACGTATTTTTCCCATGAACTCACCGTTTATCGAAAATATTACGCTGAACAGTGAAGGAAAAGTGAGGAGAACAAAATTGTACTATTTGCGGAAACTGCGCGGAAAAGCTGCTCGTATCAGGAAAAAAGTATTTTAATAGTCGCAGACAGTCAGAATACAAAAATAGCCCCGGAATTTTCGGGGCTATTTTTTTGCGGGCACCTTGAGAATAAGCTTTGGCAGCAGACATTGTAATCGTGTATTAAATAATGGCAGCTACCAATTTTAGCGAGAGTGTATTTTTCTGCAGCAGAATATGCTGAATTTTTGTTAGGCGTTCAGAATTTTTTCTATATTTGTCAAACTTTTAAAGGTAATCTGAAGGAAGTGCAGTCCATGAATACGGTTAAGACTCTATATCTGCCTGCGCAAAAGCTAAGCCTATAGTTCAGGCTGCGCAAAGGCTAAAACTACGGCTTATAATCAGGTTAAGCTCAGGCTAAATTCGAAGCGGCAACTTCGAAATTCAATACATTAATATGCTTCACAAAACGCAAGGTATAGTACTTGGCACGTCTCCCTATAGCGACGTTTATTCCATAACCCACGTTTTCACCCGTGATTTTGGAAGGGTGTCTTATCTGTTGCCCAAATCACACGGTAAAAAAGCGAGGATAAAAACATCTCTTTTTTTCCCATTGTCGGTACTTAATATGGAGGTGGAGCACCTGCCATTACGTGATATTCAGCGCCTGAAGGATGCGGAGATTGAATTCCCGGTGTATGATATATATACGAATATGACGAAGGTTGCAATAGCGTTTTTTTTGTCTGAATTTTTATCGCGTGTGCTCCGCGAGTCCGATAACAACGAATCGACGTATGACTTTGTGAAAAATTCTATAGAAACGCTTGAGGCTGCTGAAAAAGGCCTGGGCAACTTTCATCTGGTATTTATGTTAAGGCTGACCCGGTTTCTGGGTATCTATCCGAATGTGCAGAGTGGGGAGCTAATAAATAAAAACAGCTATTTCGACATGCTGCATGGAGAATTTGTGATGAAAGAACCTTTACACTCTCATTATCTTGACAGGCAGCAGAGTACTTATCTGTCATATTTTTACCGCATGAGCTATAACAATATGCACCTGTTTAAATTGTCACGTGATCAGCGGAACATAATAGTAGGGCATTTGCTAACATATTATCGGTTGCATCTGTATAATTTTCCTCACCTTAAATCGCTAGATGTACTTAGGGAATTGATATAGGATAGATTATAATAAAGCATCGTTAAAAGCTCATTTATAATACTGACAGTCAATGAGTTATGCTGGGCTCCCAAAAGCAATATACCCTATTGATATTCAGCGAGTTATAAGAGTTGTTTTAAAAGTCACCGAAGTATTTTTATAAGTAAGCTTGAAAAACAATCACTCTCCCTTTTGTCTCAATAGAAAAAGAGTCTCCCAAAGATTCATTTAATGTGCCTTGCCACCAATTTGAAAGAATAGTTTTGGTGATAGGGTATTTAAGATTTTCAGTGGTAATTTTTTCGCGGTCGATAGAGAAGAGAGAGACCTGCTCTCCTTTAGTGCTTTTGAAGGTGTTATTTTCATTTATTGGTGTGAAAACACCCCAATCGGTGACCATTATAACCTTCGCAATCAGCATATATTCTGCCAGCAGCGAGATATTCCCGAGCGTGTGGTCTTCACGCTTTCCGGTTCCGCCCACTATGACTATCTCCCTTCTACCGTTCTCAACACAAAAATGTACAGATTTTGTGAGATCGTTTGTATATTGGTTGGAGTCGGGGTGAAGGATATCCGCAAAACGTAACTTGTTTTCTTCCGAAATGGAATCGCAATCGCCAACAATAGCATCAGGAATTCCCCCACGTGCAATAAAATCGTTTGATGCACCGTCGCTGCAGACTATATATTGTGCCTTTTCAATGTAGGATAGTGGCGTAGGGTGTTTTGGAAATCTCCCGTTTGCAATAATTACCGCACTATTGGAATGTAAAAGTTCCATGTTGTCATTTTTTTATAGACTACAAAGATACAAAAGATGGCGTTTGCCTGGTTATTGACGGCTTATTTAGTTACCGGGTGTGAAAACCCTCCAGTCGGAGGCGATGATAACCTTTGCAAAACAGCATATATTCTGACTGCAGCGCGATTTTCCCGAGGGTGTGGCCTTCATGTTTACCGGTTCAGTTAGCGATAAAGATCTTACTTCTCACGTTCAATACAATAACAAAAAAGAGAGAAGGGAGCTCCCTTCTCTCTTAAATACTTAACTTATCGGCCTTAATGAATACATTTTTAGTGTAAGGTAACCGGTACTCCGGGTGCGTTTTAAATATTCGCGGAACAGCCTGGTATAAATTGTTGATGTTATAGATTATTATTTGAAGTAACCAGTACCTTGATCGCTATGTCTTATTTATTTTTTTTTACTGTTAACTGATAAACAAACCAGAACAGCGTAAGTGTGCCTATTGCGAAAATAGTGTCACCTATTGTACGTGACCATTTGAAAATATTTACCAGCGGCTGTTGCATAAATTCGGCGGAACGGGCATACCACATCCCCTCATTAACGCTAGCTATGGTCTGCATGAGGCCGACAGGAAGCAGGCTCAGCACAACCATCAGAAAGAGGCCGGTATTGAGAGTCCAGAAAGTAAATGAGATAAGCTTGTTATTCCATTTTTGTTTGCGATACATGCTGCGAAGCACAAACAGAATAAGGCCGATCCCCAGCATGCCGTAAACTCCGAAGAGTGCCGCATGGCCATGTACCGGTGTGGTATTTAATCCCTGCATGTAATAAAGGGCGATAGGCGGATTGATGATAAATCCGAAGATACCCGCTCCGAGAAAATTCCAGAAAGCTACCGACAGCAAAAAATATATAGGCCATTTGTAATCTTTTAACCATTCCGTAGATTTGCTCATACGGTAGTTGTGATAGGCTTCGAAACCGATAAGTATGAGGGGCACCACTTCCAGCGCGCTGAATGTTGCCCCCAGAGCCATAACAGCTGTTGGTGTGCCGGTGAAGTAGAGATGATGGAATGTACCCAAAATTCCACCTGTAAGGAAGATTACGGTCGCAAAAATAATATTGTTGGTGGCCGACTTTATTCCAAGCAACCCCATACGAGTGAATAGGAATGCGGCAACAACCGTGGCGAAAACTTCAAAGAATCCTTCCACCCAGAGGTGTACCACCCACCAGCGCCAATATTCGGCTATTGCAAGATTGGTTGTACGTCCCCACATTAATCCCGCACCATATAACAGTGCGATGGCAGCACATGAAATAAGGAAGAGAATAAGCAATCCTTTTTCTGATGTTCTTTTTTTAATGATAGGAAGTATTGGCCGAATCATCAGCGCAAGCCAGAGAAGGAGGCCGACAAACAGTAGTGCCTGCCAGAAACGCCCCAGATCTACATACTCATACCCTTGATGACCAAACCAGAAATTATTTACCAGGTCGAGACGCTGCATTACCCCAAACCACTGTCCAATAAGCGAACCGGCTACAACTATGAGCAATGCACCAAAAAGAATGTTAACCCCGGTTTTCTGAAATTTGGGGTCTTTTCCACTCAGCGAAGGTGCAATATATAGTCCTGTTGCAAGCCATGCCGTAGCTATCCAGAAGATAGCAAGCTGAATATGCCACGTGCGGGTGATTGAATAAGGTAGAATTCCTGTAATATTGATACCGTAGAAGCCTCCACCCTCTACACCGTAATGGGCTGTAAGCACTCCCAGCAGTACCTGCGTGAGAATAATAAGATTCACCGCCCAGAAATATTTTTTTACCGCCCACATCGATGGAGTAATGACCTGATTCATGAGCGGGTCATTAAGCGGTTTCAGCGTCTCCTCGCGACGAGTACGGGCTTGCATGAAAATCATAATGCCAATCCCTAAGAGGAGCATGATGATGCTGAATCCTGTCCAAAGGATCAGATCGCTTGTTGGTGTGTTGCCAATCTGTTTGTCAGGTGGCCAGTTGTGAGTGTATGTTACATCAGAACCGGGGCGCTCTGTTACACAAGCCCATGAAGCCCAGAAAAAGAACTGTGCCATCTTTTCCATTCTCTCTTCCGATTTAATTGTGTTTTTGGCAATTGCGTAGTCTGCCCGCAACCCATCCAGTGCCGGGTCATTCATGAAAAGGCCACCGTAATGGCTCAGATTGTGCATAAAGGCTTCGTAGCGTTCGCTTGTTATGGTGAGCATTTTAGTAGATGTATCATATCTGTTTAATCTGAGAATTTCCTGTAGCCTTGCCTCCATTGCTACCTGTTCGGCAACAGACAGATGTATGAACTTTTTTCCGTATTCAGCCTGAGACCATTTATTCAGCAGATACTGTGCTTCCCTGTGCAGGTAATCTGCTGTCCAGTCGGGCGCGACGTAAGCACCATGCCCCCATATGGTGCCAATCTCTTGTCCACCAATGCTTTGCCAGATATTCTGGCCATCTTTGATGTCGTTACCAGTAAACAAAACATCACCCGCCTCGTTTATCACCTTTTCGGGAATGGGCGGCGCCTGTTGATAGATCTGGCTGCCGTAGTATAACAATACGGCAAACGAGACACTTACAACAAGTACGAATGCAATCCATAATTTTTTTTGTGTCATGCTGTTAATTTTTAAAAGTTGGAATATTGAGTCCCCTCCGATAAGTCTTTTTTGCTGAAAATTCCACAAAAACACCATTGATATTCAGCGAGATGCGATCTCCTGAAATCGGGTTTTGGGGTTTTTGGAGCAGACTGAATATTAGTTATTCAAGTTTCGAATGTTAAGTATTCAACTAAATATTCGACTGACATGTTTTGTGACTCATCTCCCAATTTACAGGCTGTCTGATTAACAACTTGCTTATCTCAAGCAGTTTATCTGACGACGACTGTTTCATCGAACGGGTTCACATTAAATATTTCATAGGCCTAATATTTTTAGTTGTATATGTTATAATTCATATATGCGTAACTTGAGTTAGTTATTTAAGGATTGTATCTTCATTCTTTTTCCTTCCTTAATAAATGAGTAAATTTTTACTTTGCATATGTGAGCCAAAGCTCTGTCCGAGATGTGTATGTGCTTAAAATGTAATGAAATAACTAAATTATTTATTTGAGACAAAATTGTCGCAAATAAGAGAAAAAATTATCGCTTTAGTATCGACTCTTTGTTTTTAAGTCCTTCCGCAAGTTCATAAACCGTTGTTTTTTGAAGTACCTTCCTCATGTTTTTTCTTATTTTTTCTACTGGATGATGAATGGGGCAAGGATGTTGCCCATCACATTCACTAAGCCCAAGTGCGCAATCTTTAAAAAATGCGTCACCATCTATGGCTTTTACGATATCGGCAACGGTAATATGATGAAGCTTTTCGGGTTCTATCTTGAATCCCCCGTTGGGGCCCGTATATGAGTCCACAATCCCATTTTTGGATAGAAGGCCAAGTATTTTTCCTGTAAAGGCTTCGGGTGAATCAATATTTTTTACAATATCTCCAATTTTCACCCTTCTCTCTTCCTGTGATTGAGATGCAATATAAAGTATAGCCCTTATGCCATATTCACACGCTTTTGAAAACATTGAAATTTGCCTTGCTTTTGAAATGGTAATAACTAAATAAATGAAATTCAGCACAATGTGCAATTTTAAACAAATGCACTCAAAGGGCAAAGTTATTGAATAATTCCAATTTCCGACAAAAAAGTAAAAAATATTTTATTACCGTGCCATTTTTATTGCTCTTTCTCGTAAATGATTGTTTATTCACTCAGTAAGAATGATTAATAATATTTAAAATGTAAATTTCATCAAACATTAGGATTGAAAAACTGTTGTTATGTAGAATCATTCTAAACATTTAAAAATATCACAGCAAAAAGAAAGCTTATATGGCCAGTACAAATACAAAAACAAAGAGAGAATTATCCAAGGAGAAAATGTTGCACATGCACAGGCTGATGCTCGATATAAGGAATTTCGACAATAAAGTGAACAGGCTTGTAAAAAAAGGGAAGATACCCGGGATGACACACTTCTCCATTGGAGAGGAGGCTGCCAACGTGGGTGCGGTTGCCGCTATTGAAAAGGGGTTCGATCTTATCACATCAAATCACCGCGGACACGGGCAGAGTATCGCTCTTGAAATTGACCTTAACGGGATGATGGCGGAGATTATGGGGAAGGCTACCGGAACTTGCAAGGGAAAGGGGGGGTCGATGCATATTGCCGACCTCGACAATGGTAACCTGGGTGCTAACGGAATTGTGGGAGGAGGAATGGGAATGGCTATCGGGGCTGCCCTCACTCAGAAAATGAAAAATACGAGTAAGATAGTGGTTTGCTTTTTCGGCGATGGAGCCTGTAACGAAGGTACCTTCCATGAAACATTGAATATGGCTTCAATCTGGAAACTGCCGGTAATTTTCTATTCTATCAATAATATGTATGGTATCAGCACACATATCAGCGATGTAATAAACATCGACTACAATTATCAGCGTGCTTGCTCCTACGGTATTCCGGGGCATTTTATCGAGGACGGGAATGATCTGATGGCTGTTTACAACAAGTTTGAAGAGATAGTTGAATATGTTCGTAATGGTAATGGTCCGGTATTGGTAGAGGCCATTACTTACCGTTGGTTAGGCCACTCTACATCCGACCCGGGAAAATATCGAACCAAGGAGGAGGTGGATGAGTGGAAGAAAAAGGATCCGATCGCTCGCTTTAGAAACTATCTTATTGAAAATAAGATTGCTACCGGACAGGAATTGGATGATCTGGAAGCCGCTTCTGTTGATGCCGTGGAAGAGTCGGTTAAATTTGCTTTAAGCAGTCCCGAGCCAACCCTGGAGTCGGCCTTTGAAGATGTTTATGCCGATTGATCAAGCCTCAACAGTCCAAAAAAAGATCGGTAATTTTATCATCTTTAAAGATGTTTATGCGGACTGATCAGGATTCAATAAAAACAACTCTGCTGCAGGGATATATCGCAGTTACCCTGCTGATAAAAAAAACAAAAACAGTACAACTGATAAATGGAAAAAAATACAAAATTGATGACTGTTCGCGATGCTATCATTATGGCGATGTCAGAAGAGATGCGCCGCGATGAAAACGTGTTTCTGATGGGTGAGGATGTGGGTATTTTTGGAGGAGACTTCGGTACTTCCGTCGGTATGCTCGAAGAGTTCGGCAAAGAGCGGGTACGCGATACACCTATTTCTGAAAATGCTATTTCAGGAGCGGCTGTAGGAGCGGCTATTACGGGAATGCGGCCTATTGTGGACGTGACGTTTATGGATTTCATTGTATATATGATGGATAATATCGTTAACCAGGCAGCCAAAACCAGATATATGTATGGGGGAAAGGGGCAGATACCGGTAGTGTTTCGTGCTGCCGCGGGAGGTGGTGTGGGTTCTGCGGCACAGCATTCGCAGTCGCTCGAAGCATGGTTTACCCATATTCCGGGGCTCAAGGTGATTGCCCCCGGTACTCCTGCCGATGTGAAAGGTTTGCTCAAAGCGGCTATTCGCGATAATAATCCTATTATCTTTCTCGAATATAAAGCCCAGTATAATATGAAAGGTGAGGTACCACTAGACCCTGATTTTGTTTTGCCTATAGGGAAAGCGGATATCAAAAGAGAAGGTAAAGATGTATCTGTCATTACTTACGGGCGTATGCTTGAGCGGGTTATGCAAGCTGCCAATGAAGTGGATGAGGCGGAAGGTGTAAGCGTTGAGGTGGTGGACCTGCGTACATTGGCTCCCCTTGATAAAGAGGCGGTCATCAATTCGGTGCGAAAAACCGGTAAAGTGCTATTGGTAAACGATGCACATAAAACCGGCGGATTTATTGGTGAAGTGGCTGCAATGATTGCCGAGAGCGATGCTTTTGACTATTTAGATGGGCGCATTCTGCGGCTTGCGGGAGAGGATGTACCTGTTCCATACAACCAGACTCTTGAGTCTGCCCTTATACCAAGTGTGGAGCGTATAAAAAAATATATCCTTAAGCTAGTCAATAACAGATAAATAGGAGAGAATGGAAAGAGACAAGGTTAGGGCAACACCTGCTGCAAGAGCGCTGGCACGACGTCTTGGTGTGGATATTTATAATGTAACCGGAACCGGTTATAAAGGACGCATCCACAGAGATGACATCGCGGGGTATAATTATGAAGATAAGATCCATATATCCCCTCTTGCACGCCGTATTGCCGATGCACACAATATTGATCTGAAGGGTTTGCAGGGGACGGGACATCGAAACAAGATAATGAAGGATGATGTGCTGAAGCTAATTGAAGATCCTGAACTGAGGGCTATGCTGGATCGCGATTATTTTGCTGAGGCTATTACTCTTACAAAAGCGATGCCATCTGCTGAAAAGCAGGCTGCACAAAAAATAGAAAAGAAGCTCTCAGTTTCACGACCGGAAGTTGCAGGGGATACGGAGACTGTACCGATGACCCAGATGCGGAAGATTATTGCCAGGCGGATGTCGGAAAGTTTCTTTGGAATTCCCACGTTCATTCAGACCTGGGAGGTGGACATGAGTGAGATGCTTATGCTTCGCAATCGTCTGATGGGGCCTATTAAGGATAAGACCGGAAGAAAGCTTACGGTGACCGATCTTATTTCGATGTCTGTAGTAAAGACATTGATGAACCACAAGTATATCAACGCAAGCATTAATGCGGAGGGAACGGAACTGACCTTCCATAACTATGTGAATCTGGGAGTTGCGGTAGGGATGGATGAGGGGTTACTCGTCCCGGTGGTGAAGAATGCCGACAAGATGTCGCTGAGTGAGCTTGTTGTCTCAATGAAAGACCTGGCCGAACGTACCTTCTCTAAAAAGCTGCTGCCCGATGAACAGACTGGCAGCACATTCAGTATAAGCAACTTGGGTATGTATGGTGTAGATGAATTCACGGCTATCATTAATCAGCCCAATGCGGCTATTCTGAGCGTATCTTCAACAAAGGATAGAATTGTTCCCGTAAATGGTGAAGCGGTTATACGTCCCATCATGAAGATTAGCCTTACATGCGATCACCGTATCATAGACGGGTTGACTGCCGCAAAGTTTATGGCCGACTTGAAAGCGCTGCTGGAAGATCCGGTTACTTTGTTAATTTAATGTTTAAGTGTTATAAAATCAGGAGTTCAAGGTATAGAGGTTAAAGGCTTAGGATGCATGTTTAAGGTTTTGATAATTGCGTTGAAGCATTAAATCCGGTAATCTGTAAGCGTAGGCCTCAACTCATAATCCGAATCATAAGAATAAATATATGGCTTTTGAAATAATCATGCCCAAAGCAGGTATTGACATGACCGAAGGGCAAATAGTGAAATGGTTTAAGAAAGAGGGAGACCCAGTTACCGAAGGTGAAATAATCCTCGAGATAATGACCGACAAAACAAGCATGGAGCTCGAAGCGGAAGCATCGGGGATCTTGTTGAAAATTGTTCATCGTGAGGGCGAAACAGTACCAGTGACCGAAGTGATAGGTTATATAGGTCATGAGAACGAACAGGTCGCTACTCTTATGCCAGAAATAATTGAAGATACCGGAGCGGTGGAGAGTGAGGAAGATAAACGAATGATCCGGCTCGAAGATAACTACCATGTGGCTGTTATTGGAGGAGGCCCTGCCGGTTATGTAGCTGCCATAAAAGCAGCTCAGCTGGGTGCCAGGGTGGCAATTGTGGAGAAAGGCACCTTTGGCGGCACCTGTCTTAACTTGGGATGCATCCCCTCGAAAGCCTATCTGAAGAACGCTGAGATAATTGAGCATATCAGGACAGCATCATCAAGGGGTATCATCATTGACAGTTCTCAGATCAGGATTGATATGGAGAAGGTACTGGAATTCAAAAACAGCGTGGTGAGGAAGCTGACGAGCGGAGTGGAAACCCTCCTTAAAACGAATGGCGTGGATATATACAGGGGAGTAGGCAAGATAAACAGAAATAAAAATGTTGTGGTAAATGATACCCAGATCATAAAGGCGGATAAGATTATACTTGCTGGAGGATCGAAAGTTTCCAAAATTAATATCCCCGGTATTGATAGTGATAAGGTGCTTACAAGTGACGACCTGCTCGATATCAGGGAGGTGCCGGAAACTCTTGCCGTTATTGGCGGAGGTGTGATTGGTGCCGAGATGGGACTTTCGTTCTCCGGACTTGGTTCAAAAGTGATTATTATTGAGATGATGGATCAGATTGTCCCCATATTTGATGACGATGTTACAGCCGAGCTGACACGTGTCGTGAAAAAGAAAGGGATGCAGGTGATCACCTCTGCTCGTATAACTGAGATTGTGGACATGGGAGATAAGCTTGAGATTAGGATTGACGGTAAAGAACCGGTTATTGCCGATAAGGCACTACTCGCTATCGGGCGTGTTCCCGATCTTGATGGCATTGGTGAGGTAAACCTTGAGACGGAACGTGGAAAAATAAAAGTGGATAAGTATATGGAGACTAGCGTGAAAGGGATCTATGCACCCGGCGATGTGAACGGGATAAAGATGCTTGCACACGTGGCTTTCCGCATGGGAGAGGTAGCTGCCGAAAATGCAGTGAAAGGAAATCGCCGTACAATTAAACTGCTGTCTGCTCCATCCGTGGTTTACACCTTGCCGGAAGTGGCTATGGTGGGCCTTACGGAACAGCAGGCACGTGAAAAATACGACGATATACGTATTGGCCGGTTTAACTTCTCAGCTAATGGCCGCGCTCTTGCATCGAGTGAAGCTGTGGGTTTTGTGAAGGTAGTCGCCGATAACCGTTACGGAGAGGTGCTTGGTGTTCATATAATCGGCCCTTCTGCTGCAGAACTTATAACCCAGGCTTCACTAATCATGGAGATGGAGATCACGGTTGATGAAGTGGTGAAAACCATTTATGGACACCCTACTTACTCAGAAGCTATTTTCGAAGCTTTTGCCGATGTGTTAGGAGAGGCGGTGCATATTCCGAAGAAAAAGAAATAATCGATTCAACCGTAGAGAATCTATTTATGAGTCCCCTCCGATAACTCTTTTTTACTGAAAATTCTCCAAAATCCTCATTGACTTTCAGTGAGTTGAAAACTATTAAAACCGGATTTGGGGATTTTCGGAGCAGACTCATTTATTAAATTTGGAAGGGGACTGATTGATATTTTGTAGGGTGAGCAATACAACATAACAATGATCTATATCGTCAACAACAGCAGATAGGAGATGATACCGACTGTTTGCCACGAGTGGTTCCACATGAGTATACCGCCTAGGAAGGTGACGATCTCCAGTATAATGGCACCATTTGTTCCCAATTGGAGGAGCTCCTGCCAGCGTGCGTAGGGTTGCCTGAATCCGTAGCAATGTAGCAGGATCTGCAGTGATATACCCAGTATCATCATCACGACAACCCCCAGAATCTGGATATCCCGGTTGGGGAGATTGATGGACCTCACATGCGTCACAATGTGAGGGCTGTAACAATATATCTAAATTTCAGACCCTTTGGCCAGCTGTTTTTACTTCCTGCCCTTCATTTTTTTGTATACGCGATGAAAATTGACCGAATTTCATTTGCATATTGAACATATGTTCATTACATTTGCTGCGTATTTAAAGTGAGTTGCCGTTGCAGGCAATCTCTATAATCAATCAGGAAAAGATCATTCTATGAAAGTAGCCATCACATCATCCGGCAAAGAGCTGACATCTCTTCCGGACAAGCGGTTCGGACGCTGCAACTGTTTTGTAATTTATGACACCGAGAACGGCTCGGTGGAGGTTGTGGATAACCCCAACAGGAATCACAACGAGGGGGCAGGGCCTGCCGCAATGCAGCTGATAGCTTCTAAAGGTGCCGGGAAGATTATAACAGGGCATCTGGGCGATAAGGCTGCATCGGTTGCGAAACGACTTGGAATAATGATGATTCCGCTCGATGAAAATAATAGGAGTGTGGAAGAGGTGATTCAAATGATCAAACAAAACAAACAAAACAAACAAAACAAGTAAAAAAGGAAATTATGCCAGGATTTAACAGAAAAGGCCCCGAGGGTGAGGGCGCCATGAGTGGAAGAGGACGGGGACGTTGTAACCCGTCGAACAGAGAGTCCAATATCTTTGATGCTCCTGCAGGAGCAGGCAGGCGTGCCACTTTCCGACAGGAGGCCGGCAGAGGCATGGACCAGGGTGCCGGTAGAGGCATGGGCCAGGGACAAGGTCAATGCGAGAGGATGAGAAGAAGAGACGGATCCGGTAAAAGACGAATGGGATGAAGCAGGTTATCGCAATACCCCTGGAAGAGGGAAGACTCTGTCAGCACTTTGGCCATTGTCAGCAGTTTGCCATTATCGAGACGGAGGATGGAACCATACAGAACGAGACGTTGGTGACACCTCCCCCGCATGAACCGGGACTGCTGCCCGCATGGCTCTCGGAGAGAGGCGTCACCGAGGTGATCGCAGCGGGTATCGGACAAAAAGCAATACGTCTGTTTGAGCAACAGCAGATCAGGGTGCACGTGGGTGCCGAGTATAAGAGTCCGCGTGAGCTGGTTACCGATCACTTTCAGCAGTCGCTGGTCACTGGTATAAATGCCTGTGATCACTGAGGCGGCTGAGAGGATGAAGATCGCAATAGCCAGTGGTAAGGGAGGTACAGGTAAGACATTTGTCTCCACTAACCTCTTTT
>ENA-UOOI01000206-UOOI01000206.1-fermentation-metagenome-genome-assembly--contig:-NODE-206-length-75665-cov-19.229586_pt1 | contig 75665 bp, 64 predicted proteins | sample MGYA00245779_ERZ724027 | MGnify/ENA primary metagenome ERZ724027 (study PRJEB28704, sample SAMN03018318) | fermentation metagenome | biome: anthropogenic terrestrial biome; feature: soil; material...
CCTGTGCTTTTATCGCTTTCAGAAAGATTAAAATAATTTAGGGATAAACTCTAAGAAATTCATTTTGGATATAGAACCTAGAGCAGTTATGTCAATTATGGATGTAAGTGAAGTTAGAGGGAAAGGATTTAAGACAGCTGTTTTTAGATGTTATAGTTATTGTTAATGATATTAAATTGAAGAATAATGGTCAAAAACAATTAAAACAAGTATTTTATTGAATCAAACTGGGTAATTTGAGCGAAAATGAGCTTTAAGTATGGTAAATAAAGCTATTATAAAATTGAATAATAATATATAATCGTCTCATACTAAAGTTAAAAGAAAATTTACTTTTAGAGGTGTAAAAATGTTATTTAAATTAGGAAGACTATTGATAGGCAGGAGTCTTAAAACTACAGAACTTAAAGCCGAAAAGTTTAATGTGCTTTGGGGACTACCTGTATTATCCAGTGATGCAATATCCTCTGTAGCTTATGCAGGTGAGGAAATATTGTGGGTACTTATACCTGTTTTGGGTATAATGTCCTATAAGTATATGTTTTATTCAGCACTATGTGTTGTATTTTTAATGATTTTGGTTACATTGTCTTATAGACAAACTATAGATGCCTACCCCCAAGGAGGAGGTTCTTACATTGTTGCAAAAGATAATTTGGGAACAGTTTCCGGACTTGTGGCAGGGGCATCTTTAACTATTGGATACATACTAACTGTAGCGGTAAGTACATCGGCTGGTACTGCTGCTATAATTTCTGCAATACCATTCTTATCACCTCATAGGGTTACTATAACTTTACTTTTTATATTTATTATAACCATAGGAAACCTCAGAGGTATAAGGGAATCATCTAAAGTATTTGGTACTCCAACTTACATATTTATGGCTGTTATTTTGTGCATGATTATAGTTGGAATATTTAAAGTAAAGGTATTTGGCTATGTACCTAAACCAGTATACAAAATACCAGAAGCTGTATCTGATATAACCTTAGTATTATTTATAAGGGCCTTTTCATCAGGATGTACGGCACTTACTGGTATAGAAGCTGTAAGTAATGGTATACCAAGTTTTAAAGAACCTTCACAAAAAAATGCCCGTATAGTTCTAGAGCTTCTGGCATTTGTTGTGCTTATAATATTTGGAGGGGTATCTTATTTATCTACTCTTTATCATACAGTACCTAATACTGAAGTGACAGTAGTTGCCCAGCTTGCTTCTCAGATATTTGGGCATAATATTATGTTTTATCTTGTTCAAATAACTACTACTATCATACTTATAATGGCTAGCAACACTGCTTTTACAGGACTACCATTATTATTAGCTTTTATAGCAAAAGATGGATTTGCCCCTAGACAATTTGCTAAAAGAGGAAAAAGACTTGGATATTCTAATGGAATTATAGTGTTATGTATAATATCTTCTATACTTGTTATTATATTTAATGGTGAAACCCATAGCCTGCTGCCGTTATATGCAGTAGGAGTATTTATATCCTTTACCTTATCTCAGGCAGGAATGTTTAAAAGATGGGTAAAGTTAAAAAATACAGGCTGGAGACACAAGGCAATTATAAATGGCATAGGGGCAGTGGTTACTTTTGCTACAGCTGTTATATTAGGTATAACCAAATTTTTGCAGGGAGCCTGGATTGTTTTTATATTAATACCTGCGGTTGTTTATATTATGGTGGAAATAAATAAACATTACAAAAAGGCAGCTCAACAGTTAAAGCTTGAGGTGAATGAGAGACCCAAGGAAATAGATTTTACAAAACAAAAAAGATATGTTATTGTTCCAATAGATACTTTAAACAAATCCTTTTTAAAAGCTTTGAATTATGCAAGAACAATATCCAACAATATAATAGTTTTTCATGTTTCAATAGATGATGAGGCCACAGCCAGACTCTTATCAAAATGGCATGAATATGATATAGGTATACCTATAGTAGTGAAAAAATCTGCCTATAGAAGTGTAGTTGGACCCTTGGTGAAATTTATAGAATCGGAAGAATATGCAGCAGGTTCTAAAGATACTGTAACAGTGGTACTGCCGCAGTTTGTAGTTACCAGATGGTGGGGAAATATACTTCACAATCAAACTGCATTATTTATTAAAACTATGCTGCTTAGAAGAAGGAATATAGCTATAGTAACAGTACCTTATATAATTTTTGAAGATAATGAAAAAAAGGCTTAAAAAAATAATTTTATAGTAAATTTTTTATGTAGGTTTTCCAAGTTTATCCTTTGGAAAACCTGTTTTTAATATGCGTGGATTAAAGAATTGCAGTTGATTTTTATTTGAATTTATATTTATGTGGAACAAATTTATATTTTACATTTAAAATTACCTGGAATAATTTTGAATGTAGAGGAGAAGGTTTTCTCACATTAAATGTATTAAAGGCTCCTAGAAATATTATAACTCCAGAAGATATTATTATAGAATTTAAAATTTTATTTATAAATTTTGTATTTTTTGGGGTTAACTTATGATTAAATTTTCCTGCAGTAAAAATTAAAATAAACCACCAAATCATACTACCTATAAATACTCCTATTATCAAGAGTATTCTACTGGAGAGTTCTCTTCCTATGTGTACTAGATGCAATCCTGTAAATACGGCTATAAAAGAAAAAATTGTGAGGGGATTTGCAAAGGCCATTAAAAAAGTTGATATAAAAGATTTCAACAAAGAATTATTATTTAGTGATTGTGTTTTAGATGATTTATGTACGTCATTATTCAATTTTTCTTTTATAAATGTATATATACCGAAAGAAATTAATATAATGCCACCTATTATATGAAAATATAATCCATGTAGGAGAATAAATTTTTCCACTATTATGAAACTTAAGGAAGCAAGTGTTGCATAGATGCTGTCTGCAATGGCGGACCCTAATCCTGATATGAGTCCATAGGTGACTCCAAAAGTTATAGTATTTTTTAGACATAGGGCACCAATGGGACCTGTAGGCATTCCTGTTATCAAACCTATAATTATTCCTCTAAAGAAGTTAAGTAACATATAAATTTCCTGCTTTCATTATTATTTATTGGTATGTAATTATTTTATATTTAATATGGTACATCTTCAATAACTATATGTATTTTAAAAATGTTGACTTTAAAAAATATAAGTAGTAAAATGATTCATAAATAAAATATTCGTATAGAAAATATTCGTACAGAAAACATTTCTAATTCAAAGCAGGTGATTTTATGGAAAAAGATAATAAGGGTATTTTAATAGTGAGGAAAATGAAAGTGATTTTATTTTCTTTTAAAAAAAATATGGCAAATAAATTTAATTCTTTTAACATCACAGGAACTCAGGGTATGCTTGTTGGAATAGTACATAGACATGGGCAGATGAAAATAAGTGACTTAAGTGAAAAGATGGGATTATCTAATAGCACTGTATCAGGAATTGTAGATAGGCTGGAAAAACAGGATTTAATTGAGAGAATCAGAAGCAATAAAGATAGGAGAGTAGTATATATAACCGTAACTGACAAATTTAAAAGAAGTTTTCAGGATAATTTTTGTGAAATTGAGAGGAATTTTGAAGATATTATAGAGGGAGTTCCATCCTGTGAAATTAATAAAATACTGGAGGGATTAAATTTGCTGGAGAAATTAATCAATAAAAAGAAATAATTTTAAATCTATATTATTAAATGAGGAGAATAAATCTAACAATGATAAAATTAATAAAATACTTAAGACCATTTGTTGTAATGATTAGTATGGCCATAGCACTTTTATTCGTGCAGGCTATGTGTGATTTGGCTCTTCCAGATTACACTTCCAATATTGTAAACAAAGGTATACAGCAAGGGGGGATTTTAGATGCAGTTCCCCAGGCGATAAGACAAAGTCAAATGAATAAAATACAATTACTTATGAATGAAAAAGGCAAGGAAAAGGTCTCTAAAAGCTATAAATTTATTGATAAATCAAATCAGAATTATAAAAAGTATTTAGAGGAATATCCTAATCTTAAAAATGAGCCTATTTTTGTAGTTAAAGATATAAAAAATAGCGAAAGGGAAGAACTAAATGCTATAATGGGCAGGTCAATACTTGGGGTTTCAAGCATTGAAGAGATTAAGTCACATAATGAAAATGGAATGATATCATTTAATGGATTTAAGGTACCTGCAGATACTGATCTATTTGGGGTGATTTCTTCTATGCCCTATAGTCAGCGTTTAAGAATAATTGAGAATATAGATAATAAGATTTCTAAATTAGATCACAGTATGATAACTCAATCTGCTGTTTCAAAGGTTAAGGATGAATATAAAGCTCTTGGAATGGATACAGACAGCATACAAAACAGATATATCATACATACTGGAGTGATTATGCTTCTTGTATCACTATTAGGGGGTATATGCACCGTAATAGTTGGTTTTTTGGCATCTAAGACGGCGGCAGGACTTGCGAAGAATCTGAGGAGGAGCATATTTGAAAAGGTTGAAGGATTTTCAAGCAAGGAGTTTGATGATTTTTCAACAGCTTCTCTTATAACAAGAAGTACTAATGATATAACACAGATACAGATGCTTATGGTAATTATGATAAGAATGATATTTTATGCACCTATTATGGGATTTGGAGGTGTAATAAGAGCTATTGGAAAGAGCAGTTCTATGTCATGGATTATTGCAGTGGCGGTTATAGTGCTTTTAGGGGTGATCTCTATAATATTTGCAGTAGCTTTTCCAAAGTTTAAAGTTATACAAAAACTTATTGACAGGCTTAATCTTGTAACTCGTGAAAGTCTTTCAGGAATGATGGTAATAAGAGCTTTCAATACTCAGTCTTTTGAAGAAGAACGTTTTGACAGGGCAAATAAGGATGTTACACGCACAAATCTTTTTGTAAATCGTGTAATGGCCTGTATGATGCCCGTCATGATGCTTATTATGAACGGAGTAACATTGATTATCGTGTGGATAGGATCCCATGAGGTGGCAAATGCAAATATGCAGGTGGGAGATATGATGGCATTTATGCAGTATGCAATGCAGATAATTATGGCATTTTTAATGCTTGCAGTAATGTTTATTCTGATACCAAGGGCATCTGTTTCAGCACAGCGTATCGATGAGGTTCTTAAAAAGGAAATTTTGATTTCAGATCCTGAGAGTCCTAAACAATTTAACAGCAATTTAAAAGGTGTAGTAGAATTCAAAAATGTATATTTCAGATATCCGGAAGCCCAGGAGGATGTACTTAAAAATATAAGTTTTAAGACACTGCCTGGTAAAACTACTGCTTTCATAGGTTCTACAGGTTCAGGTAAAACTACTCTTATAAACCTTATTGTGCGTTTTTATGATGTAACAAAGGGACAGGTTACAGTAAATGGTGTAGATGTAAAAGATGTATCTCAACAGGAACTTCGCCATAAGATTGGGTATGTACCTCAAAAAAGTTACTTGTTCAGTGGAACAATTGAATCCAACCTTAAATATGCAAACAAGAATGCAGAAGAAAAAGATGTCAAAAATGCTGCGGAGGTTGCTCAAGCTCTTGAATTCATAAATGCAAAACCAGAAGGATTTAAAACTGAAATTTCCCAAGGAGGGGCAAATGTGTCTGGAGGGCAGAAACAGAGGTTGTCCATTGCCCGAGCACTTTTGAAAAAACCTGAAATTTATTTATTTGATGACAGCTTCTCAGCTCTTGATTTTAAAACAGATGCTGCACTTAGGGCATCACTAAAAAAAGAAACTGCAAATTGTACATTCCTCATTGTGGCACAGCGTATTTCTACTATTATAAATGCAGATGAAATAATAGTTTTAGATAGTGGCAGTATAGTTGGAAAGGGTACCCATAAGGAACTTATGGAAAGTTGTGATGTATACAAGGAAATTGCATTGTCACAGTTTTCAAAGGAGGAGTTGGCATGAGTAATAGCAGAAAAATAAGAAAATCCTCAAGAGGACCCGGAGGAATGGTACAGGGAGGGGAAAAAGCAAATGATTTTAAAGGTACAATGAAAAATCTCATAAAGTATATGAATGAATATAAAATTTCCGTGATTATAGTAGTTATATTTGCTGCAGTTAGTGCATCTTTTTCTATAATAGGACCAAAGATGCTGGGTAAAGCTACAACAAAACTATTTGAAGGGATTGTAAGTAAAATTTCAGGAAGTTCTGTTGGAATAGATTTTAACTATATAGGCAGGATAATAGTTATACTTTCTGTATTGTATTTAATAAGTTCACTATTTTCTTATATTCAAGGATGGATAATGTCTGGAATTTCCATGAAGGTAAGTTATAAGATGAGAAAGGAAATTTCCCAAAAGATAAATAAGTTGCCCCTTAAGTATTTTGACAACACAAATCAGGGAGAGGTATTATCCCGTGTAACCAATGATGTGGATACTTTAAGTCAAACTCTTAACCAAAGTCTTACACAGATTATAACATCGGTTACCACTGTAGTGGGCATATTAATTATGATGCTAAGTATAAGTGTTATAATGACTGCGGTAGCCCTTTGTATAATTCCATTATCTATGATAATTATGATGTTTATAATAAAATATTCCCAGAAATATTTTAAGGAACAACAGGATTATCTGGGACATGTAAATGGGCATGTAGAGGAAATGTATGGCGGACACGTAGTTATGAAGGCTTTTAATGGAGAAAAAGACAGTGTTGAAAAATTTGATAAGCTTAATAATATTCTTTACAGGTCTGCCTGGAAATCCCAATTTTTAACCAGCATAGTAATGCCTGTAATGAATTTTGTAAGTAACCTTGGATATGTAGGTGTATGTGTATTAGGAGGATGGCTTGCAATAAAGAAAACTATAGAAGTAGGGGATATTCAGGCTTTTATACAGTATGTAAGATCTTTTACCCAACCTATTACCCAAATTGCCAACATATCTAATGTACTTCAACAGACAGCTGCTTCTGCAGAGCGTGTATTTGAATTTTTAGAGGAAAAAGAAGAAGTTTTAGAAGCGTGCAGTCCTGTAAGGCTTAAAAATGCCACAGGCAGTGTTGAATTTAGAAATATTCAATTTGCATATAACTCTGATAAAATTGTAATTAATGATTTTTCAGCTAAAATAAATCCGGAACAGAAAGTTGCAATTGTAGGACCTACAGGTGCAGGTAAAACTACCATAGTAAAACTTCTCATGCGTTTTTATGATGTGAATAAAGGATCCATTCTGGTGGATGGATATGATATAAGAAATTATACAAGGGGAGATCTTAGATCCATGTTTGGTATGGTTCTTCAGGATACTTGGCTTTATAATGGAAGTATAATGGAAAATATAAGGTATGGAAATCTCAATGCTTCAGATGAGGAGGTAAAAGCTGCGGCAAAAGCAGCCTATGTAGATGGTTTTGTGCGTACCCTTCCAGGAGGATATAATATGATTTTAAACGAGGAAGCTTCAAATATATCCCAGGGACAAAAACAGCTTTTAACTATAGCAAGGGCCATACTTTCAGATCCTAAAGTTCTTATTCTAGATGAGGCAACCAGTTCTGTAGATACTCGTACGGAAGTAAGAATAAAAAAAGCTATGAACAATCTTATGAAAAATAGAACCAGCTTTATTATTGCCCATAGATTATCTACAATCCGTGATGCAGATTTGATTCTGGTAATGGATAATGGAGATATTGTGGAACAGGGAAATCATGAGACACTTCTTAAAAAAGGAGGAGCCTATTCCAAGCTCTACAACAGTCAATTTGCCTATTCTTTAAAAAATAAATAATTAAAAAGTAAGAAGTTATGTAGATCTTTAATCCATAACTTCTTATTTTTTATTTTATATTATGTAGTGATTTAATCTACCACGGTGCCTGGATTGAGAATTTTATTAGGGTCAAAAACCATTTTAATTCCACTCATAATATCAATTTCCTTCTGAGTAAATTGAAGGGGCATATACTTTTTTCTGGATTTTCCGGTACCGTGTTCTGCAGTTATTGTACCACCGTATTTTAATGCAATTTTATACATTTGCTGTTTGAATTCCTCATAGTAAGAAGGTAATTTGCCATTTTCACTCATAATGAAATTATGAATATTCCCATCGGCTATGTGCCCTACAGCGGGAATTATAGTATTGTATTTTTCGGCAAGAGCTGTTATGTCATCAAAAAAATCAGGTACTGAAGATGGAGGAACTGCCATGTCAAGGCCGTCTGCTACATGTTCTTTAAAAGGAGTATAGGCATTGCTTCTTATGTCTAAAAGATTTTTTTGTTCCTTTGCAGTTTCTGCTATAATGCTATCCACTGCATTATGTTTTTCGCATATTTCTACAATTTTTTCACTGGTTGAGTATAGTTCATCTTCAGTGGCACCATCCAGCATGAACATGAGATCCACACAACCTTCAGTGGCAGGCCAAGTGGTTCCAAGGTGTTCTGCTGCTTTTTCTGATATGAATCTGTCCATATATTCAATAGCTAAAGGGATAATTCCTTCTTGGAGTATTTTGGGTACTGCATCACAGGCTTCCCGTCTTGTATTGAAAGAAATTAAAAGGGTACCGGTATGATTGTTTTTTGCGTAAAGCTTTAAAGTAACCTTTGTGACTATACCGAGAGTTCCTTCGCTTCCTATCATCATGTGAAGCAGGTCATAACCCATATTGTTTTTTAAAAGCTTTCCGCCTAAATTAACTATTTCTCCAGTAGGAAGAACTACCTCCAATGATTTTACATGGTTTCTCATAATTCCATGTTTCACAGCTTTTGTGCCCCCTGCATTTTCCATTACCATTCCGCCAATTTGGGCACCTTCATCTCCAGGATGTATAGGAAAAAATAATTTATCCTGTTTATTTAATGATTGAAGTAAATCTGCTAAAGTAGTTCCTGATTCTACAGTAACCATTAAATTTTTTTCATCTAATTCAATTATTTTATTCAACCTTTCAAGAGAAAGAATTATACTGGGTTTTATAGGCACTGCACCGCCGCATACACCAGTACCTCCGCCTCTTGGAACTACAGGGGTTAATGTTTCATTGGCGTATTTTAATATTTTAGATATTTCCTCTGGTGAACCTGGTTTAACTACTATACAATCCTCTGAAGGTTTAATGCGTATTAAAGATTCAGTTTCGTCATATAGATAACTTTTCATCTGGGATAAATTATTGGTTACCCAATCTTCTCCTGTGATTTTTTTCAAATTTGTAATAATTTCTTCTTTCAATATTTTGCCTCCTTACAATAATCAAGATTGATATTTTTGCTGATTCCCTTAAACTTTATATTTAAATTTACTATATTAATTATATGAGAAAAAGTTTTTAAAATAAATACCCTTTGCAGTAAATGATTATTTACTATAATAACTGCCAATTTGTCAATAACTTATTGTATTTTTATACTTTTTAATAAATAGTATAAAAATACTGATGTTGTGTAAATATTTCCCTTTGTTTTCATGTATAATAAATCTTATCATACATATAATAAGAAAGTAAATATTATATAGTAGAGAAATATAATATTATTGCAATTTATATGCACAAAAATATTTGATATTAATTAAGATATTTATCCGGAGGCAACACCCTATATTCTTCAAATCGGGGGATAAATACTTTTACTTTTCTGGATAAATTATTCTTAGATCCAGAAGGAAAAAAGGTATTTTTACAAGTGAATTCCATCTAAGTCTGAGGATCACTTGATAATAAAGTTTTAAATTTATCTAAATGCGGGAATTAGCACCACTCCTGTTTTTTAAAAGTAGGAGATAAGCACGGCTAACCCGCCTTTATAAGTTCTTCTATGAAAATAGAAAAAGGAGATGTTGAGATAGTGAGTAAAAATTGCCCAAAAGTTGCTTACTTTTGTATGGAATTTGGATTAGATTCTGATTTTAAAATATATGCCGGGGGACTTGGAATACTGGCGGGAGATTATCTTAAAGCCGCTAAAGAAAATAATTTTCCTGTAACCGGAATAGGAATAAGGTGGAAACAGGGTTATGTAGAACAACATATAGACCATAAACAGAGAATAGTTGATTCTTTTTATAATTATGATTATGATTTTCTTCAGGATACGGGAATAAAGGTAAATGTAAAAATAAGGGGAAGAGTTGTACATTGTAAAGTGTGGAAAGTTGATTGTTTTGGAAACTCAGAACTGTACCTTTTGGATACAGATCTTCCAGAGAATTCGGACAGATGGATAACAGGACAATTATATGGATGGTTTGAAGAAGAACGAATAGCTCAGGAAATGGTACTTGGAATAGGGGGAATAAGAGCTTTAAGGGCATTAAAAAAAGATATAGATATATATCATTTTAATGAGGGACACGCTGTTTTTGCAGGGTTTGAACTTATAAGAGAAAGAATTGGCAAAGGCGAAGATGCTTATGAAGCCTGGAAAAGTTGCAGAAATCATATTGTATTTACTACCCATACTCCTATTATAGAAGGAAATGAGTCTCATGGACTTGATATACTTCAGTATATGGATGCCTATGATGGGCTGGATAGAAATCTTATAGCAGAAATAGGAGGAAATCCTTTCAATATGACTGCAGCAGGGTTGAAACTTTCTAAAAAATCCAATGCAGTTTCAGCTATGCATGGAAGAACTGCCAATCAAATGTGGAAAAATATTCATAATAGAAGTGAAATTATAAGTATAACCAACGGAGTAAATGTAAACACTTGGGGTGATAAGGCCATTATAGAAGCTGCCAAAAAGAAAGAGAACCTATTGGAGCTCCACGGGAATAATAAAATTAAAATGATTCAGTATGTATATGAAAAAAAAGGAATAGAACTAGATAAGGATAGTTTGATTATAGGGTTTGCAAGAAGGGCTGCACCTTACAAAAGAGGGGATTTGATATTTAGAAATGAAGAAAAAATTGCACCTCTTTTAAAAAGTAGAAAAGTTCAGATAATAATATCTTTAAAAGCACATCCTTTGGACTTCACTGGAAAAGAGATAATAAAGCATATTTTAAGTATACAGGAAAAATATCCACAATCTGTAGTTTTTCTAAATAACTACAATATGGAAAAAGGAGCATTGCTTACAAGGGGAGTGGATGTATGGCTCAATAATCCAAGGGTTACCAAGGAGGCCTGTGGTACTTCAGGAATGAAGGCTGCTATAAATGGAGTATTGAATTTAAGCACATTGGATGGATGGTGGCCGGAGGCTTGTTGGGATGAAGTTACAGGATGGCAGATAGGAGATGGATTTATAGGCAGGACTGAAAGTGAACAGGATATTCATGACGGAAAAAGTCTGTATGATGTATTAATAAATAAAGTTATGGAAACCTATTACAATAATAAGGATAAGTGGAATGAAATGATGATAGCCAGTGTAAATGCTATGGTGGAAAGATATTCATCAGATAGAATGATTATGGAATATTATGATAAAATGTATAGCTAAATGTGAGAATAATTATAATAAGTATGAACTCCAAATTACTTAATTTTATCCGAACGCTACCATTGCTAACACTCCCATCTTCTTCAAAAGTGGGAGATAAGCACTGCTACACGCCTGAATAAGTTCTTCTAAAGCTTAGATGGAGATAAGTAGTTCTCTATAGCAAACTCCACCTAAGCCTAAGAATCACTTGATAAGTAGGTAAAATCATAAAAAACAGATAATTTTAAGATAAAATTTATAAAGAAAAGAGTGATATAATGAAAATTTTAATGGTTTCATGGGAATATCCTCCTAAAACTATAGGCGGATTATCAAATCATGTGTATTATTTAGCCCAATCCCTTTGCAGAAAAGGAAATGAAGTTCATGTTATTACTTGTGAAGAAGGCAGGGCACCTGTAGATGAAAATGATCAGGGAGTTTTTGTTCATAGGGTTATACCTTACACTATAGATACACAGGATTTTACAAAGTGGGTAATGCAGCTTAACTTTGCCATGGTAGAAAGAGCTATTAGATTAATAAATGAATGTGGAAAATTTGATCTGATACATGTTCATGATTGGCTTACTGCATTTTGTGCAAAAACTTTAAAATGGTCTTTCAGAATACCTATTGTATGCACTATGCATGCTACTGAATATGGAAGAAATGGAGGAATAACTACCTCAACTCAAAAATATATTGCTTCCACAGAATGGATGCTTACCTATGAGTCATGGAAAGTGATTACATGCAGTAATTACATGAAAAATCAGGTAAACAAGTTGTTTTCAACACCTGAAGAAAAGATATGGGTTATTCCAAATGGAATTAATGTAGATAAGTTTGACTTTGAATTTGATTGGCTTTCATTTAGAAGAAAATATGCCCTGGATAATGAAAAGATAATCTTTTGTATAGGAAGACACGTTTTTGAAAAGGGAATACACCTTCTTATAGAAGCAGCTCCTAGCATAATAAGCAGATACAATGATTCTAAATTTATAATAGCAGGTACAGGTCCTATGACAGAAGAATTGAAAGGTAAAGTTAGATATATGGGATTGGAAGATAAATTTTTATTTACAGGATATATGGATGAATCAGAAAAAGATAAATTATACAGAGTATCCAGTGCAGCGGTATTCCCATCTATTTATGAGCCTTTTGGTATTGTAGCTCTGGAAGCTATGGCGGCAGGATGTCCTGTGGTTGTTTCGGATACAGGTGGATTAAGTGAGATTGTGGATCATGAAGACAATGGACTCAAGTGTATAAATGGAAATTCCAATAGCATAGCGGATAATGTAGTTCACTTATTGCATGATGAGGCTTTTGCTAGGTATATAAGTGATAATGGGAAGAGTACTGTAAAGGATAGGTTCACATGGAATAAGGTAGCGGATCTTACCATGAAGATGTATGATGAAGTTTTAGAAGAAGCCTGCGGCACGGAATGGAGGGAATTAGAGATGGGAAATAATAATGAGTCTTTTAGAGAAGATTATAGGTTGTATAAAAGTTTAAATGAGGAAAATAAAGATTTATCTGAAATTGCAAGAACTAATCATAATGAACCTGCAAAGGATAATTTTAAGGAAGAAGAAATTTTAGAGTATTATGAAGATATTGAGGAATGTAGGAAAGAAGATAGAAAAGAAAATAAAAACAAAAAAGTGAAGGTAGGAGCTGGTGTTAAAAGTAAAAGCCAGACTTCAGGAAAAAAAAGAAGCAGTACCAAAAGTAAAGAAAAGAGTAAGGCTTAAATATTAAAAATGGATAGAGGGTGTGATGGTTGTGAAAGCTGTAATAATGGCCGGAGGAGAGGGAACCAGGTTAAGGCCCTTAACCTGTAACATACCTAAACCCATGATGCCTGTTATGGGGAAACCTATAATGGAATATACATTAGAATTGCTGAAGAATACGGGGATAAAAGATATTGGAGTGACTTTACAATATCTTCCGGATGAAATAATAAATTATTTTGGGGATGGCAGGAATTTTGGGGTTAACATGAGATATTTTATGGAAGAAACTCCTTTAGGTACCGCAGGAAGCATTAAAAATGCAGAGGAATTTTTAAATGATACTTTTATCGTTGTAAGCGGAGATGCCCTTACAGACATAGATTTGTGTAGAGCTATTGCCTATCATAAAAATAAGGGTTCCATAGCAACTCTGGTACTCAAAGAAGAACCTGTACCTCTGGAATTTGGAGTGGTGGTTACAAATGCCTGTGGAAGAGTAACTGGATTTTTGGAAAAACCAGGATGGGGGGAGGTATTTAGCGACAAGGTAAATACAGGAATATATATCTTGGAACCAGAAATATTTAAGTATTATAAAAAAGATCAAAAGTTTGATTTTAGTTCTGATCTTTTTCCTATTTTACTTAAGGAAAAAGCAGCGGTGTTTGGATATGTGGCAGAAGGATATTGGTGTGATATAGGAAATATAGATCAGTATATGAAATGTCATTTTGATATATTAAAGGGACTTGCAAGTGTAAATATAAAGGCTCAAAAATATGGTGAAGATATATGGATAGGGGAAGAGTGTGAAATAAGTCCACAAGCTAAGATTTCGACACCTGTATATATAGGAAAGGGAAGTAAAATATATAAAGATGCACAGATAGGACCTTATACTATACTAGGAGAAAATAACATCATATGTTCAGATGCAACTATAAAAAGAAGTATACTTTTCAATAGCTGTTATATAGGAGATAAAGCCCAAATAAGAGGGGCGGTACTTTGCAGGAAAGTTCAAGTTAAATCAAAGTGTTCTATATTTGAAGAAGCTGCCCTTGGAAATGATACTATTATAAAGGATAAGGCTATAATAAAGCCTGGAGTCAAGATATGGCCAAATAAAATAATAGAAAGTGGTACATTGGTAAATTCCAATATTATATGGAAGGAAAGAGCTTCAAAATCCATTTTTGGCAAGAATGGTATCAGTGGAGAGATAAATGTGGATATAACTCCAGAATGTGTTTCAAAGCTTGGTTCTGCCTATGGAGCTGTGTTAAAATCTGATTCCAGGGTTGCCATAGCCTGCAGCGATAATGGAGCGGCACAGATGTTTAAATATTCTCTGGCCACAGGACTTTTGTCTATGGGGCTTGAGGTTATGGATTTAAAGAAGATGCCTATGGCCTTTATAAGACAGTCAATTCTCTTTTTTGGAGCTCAGGCAGGAATTTATGTATGTGTAAACAGAAATACACCAGAAAAGGTTACCATAATGTTTATGGATAAAAATGGGCTCAATATAGATAGAGCCATGGAGAGAAAAATAGAGAGCAGTTTTACAAGAGAGGATTTTAGAAGAGTTAAACCAGATAAATTTAAGCATATGGAACATATATACAATTGCCTAGAATATTATGAAAGACAGCTTATAAATGGATTTTCTCTTGAAAATATAAAGAGTCAGAAGTACAGAATAGTTTTAAGCGTTGAAGATCCTATGGTTCTTGAAGTAATTACTGGAATTTTAAGAGAACTTAAGGTGGATATTAAATTTCATGATAAATTTGGAGATACAAAAGGACTTGTGCGAAAAGTTATAGAAGATAGTGCAAATCTTGGAATCGAAATAGATGAGGAATGTGAAAGACCAGTTATTGTAGATGAAAAAGGAAGTATAATAAGAGACAATCTTTATGATGCTCTAAATGCACTTGTTATGCTTAAAACCCATGATATAAAGACTTTAGTGGTTCCAGTTACAGCTTCTTCCAGCATGGAGAAATTGGCTAAAATATGTGGGTGTAAATTTATAAGAACAAAAACAGCCCATAAAGTTATATTGGAAACCTACTTGAAAAATACAAAGGGTATGAATAAAAGAGATATGGTAAGTGCATATCTTATGACATTAGATGCAGTGAGTGTGTGTGCAATGATTATTAATTTTATGGCCAGTTGTAATAGAACTCTTTCACAAATAACCTCTATTATACCCAAATACTATACTATGAAAAAAGAAATAAAATGTCCTTGGAACATGAAAGGAAGACTTATGAGAAATTTAATAGAAGAAAATACTTCAAAATCCATGGATTTGATTGAAGGGGTAAAACTTAATTTTGAGGATGGCTGGACTTTGATAATGCCAGATGCAGAAGAACCTCTGTGTAAGGTATACACAGAGTGCAGTGATTATAAAAAACTCAATGAACTTACAGAGGATATTTTAAGTAAGATTACCAATATAACCAGTGAGAGTTAAAATAAAAAATTATAATATAGTTTTTAAAACATTCAAGTGGAGTTTGCTTACATGTAAACTCCATATGAACCTTAAAATAATTTAATTAGGAGGCATTTGTATGAATGTGGGGGAAAAATACATAGATTCAAAAGAAATATATTTAAAGTTAAGGAGAATTTTAAAAAAGTGTAGAGAGGAAAATAGAAGGACTTTCAGGGATTTGTCCAGTGTATCTGGATTCAAGGAAGATGAACTAAAAAATATAGAAGAAGGTGTAGATAAGGATATAGTCCATTTTTTATCATATGCAAAAATATTGGGAATTAGTATAAATTTAAGTTATAATGAAAATTATAGACTATTTTGAATTTTAAGATAAATACGGTTTTATATAATTTACACTAACAGATGATTACAAAAATTTTTCTTAATGACCTTACTAGCTATTTAAGAGTTCTTTCAAGATTAACTATATGTTATTGTAAATTATATAGCAGATGAAATAGGACAAACTGAGGAAAAGATGTCTGTAGGTTTTGAATTGAGATGTATTTTTACTTGATTGGTAATAAATTTTATGATACATTATAAAATAAGAAAGCTGAATATTATGTACAGGGGGGCTGGTGTTTCTGGCTGAGATTAAGAAGTTAATTCTTTGACCCTAAACCTGATCTGGATAATGCCAGCGTAGGAAGTTTGTTTGCGAGAATGTGTAAATAGTTGAAGCGTAACTCTACGAAGTTATGCTTTTTATTTTATAGTTTTTTATCCAATAATCCAAACGATACCAGTTCTGATACCTCCAACATAACCAATCAGTGTAAGAGAATGAATAAATAAAAGGAGGATAAATTATGGATTTTACTACTCAAATGGATGCTGCTAAAAAAGAAATTGTAACAAAAGAGATGAAGGTGGTATCTCAAAAAGAAGATATGGATGTAGAAATTTTAAGAGGACTTGTAGCTGAAGGCAAAATAGTAATACCTGCAAATAAAAATCACAAGTCACTGGATGCCCAGGGTGTTGGACAAGGGTTAAAAACTAAAATAAATGTTAATTTAGGTATATCAAAAGATTGTGCCGACATAGATATGGAACTTGAGAAGGTTAGAACTGCAATTGAAATGAAGGCAGAAGCCATAATGGATTTAAGTTCCTATGGCAAAACTGAAGAGTTTAGAAAAAGAATTGTAGAAATGTGTTCTGGGATGATAGGTACTGTACCTATATATGATGCAGTGGGATTTTATGATAAAGAGTTGAAGGATATATCACCGGAAGAATTTTTAGCTGTAGTAGAGAAACATGCTAAAGATGGTGTGGACTTTATGACCATACATGCAGGTATTAACAGGGAGACTGCGAAAGTATTTAAAAGGAATAAAAGACTTACCAATATAGTGTCAAGAGGAGGCTCTCTTTTATATGCCTGGATGGAATTAAACAATAAGGAAAATCCTTTTTATGAATACTATGATAAAGTTTTAGATATATGTGCAAGTTATGATGTTACTATAAGTCTTGGAGATGCCTGCCGTCCTGGAAGCATTAATGACTCTACGGATGCAAGTCAGATAAAGGAACTTATAACTCTTGGAGAGCTGACAAAAAGAGCTTGGGAAAAAAGTGTACAGGTTATAGTAGAAGGTCCAGGGCATATGGCTTTAAATGAAATAGCGGCAAATATGCAGCTTGAGAAAAAGCTGTGTCATGGAGCACCTTTTTATGTGCTTGGACCTTTGGTTACGGATATTGCACCAGGATATGATCATATAACAAGTGCTATTGGGGGAGCAGTGGCAGCTGCAAATGGTGCAGATTTTCTGTGTTATGTTACCCCGGCAGAACATTTGAGACTTCCAAATCTTGAAGATATGAAAGAAGGAATTATAGCATCTAAGATAGCAGCACATGCAGCGGATGTAAGCAATAATATAAAAGGTGCCAGAGAATGGGATTATAAAATGAGTGAAGCAAGAAAAGAACTTAACTGGAAAAAAATGTTTATTCTATCAATAGATCCTGAAAAAGCACGGAGATATAGAAAGGAATCCACTCCAGAACATGAAGATAGCTGTACTATGTGTGGAAAAATGTGTGCTGTTAGAAATATGAATAAGGTTATGGAAGGAAAAAATATAAATATTTTAAGGGAAGATTAGAATATATTTTAAAATATTAAGGACACCTTACCAATAAATGTAGTTAAAAAGTTAATGGTAAAATTGAAGATGCCGTAAAACATTATCTAAAATTTTTACGCATAATAATTATAAAAAGTACATATTATGTATAGATATTGCCAGAGATTAAAAAATTATATGAGTTTCGTAATATTTTTGTATATTAATTTTTTTACTACAAATAATCAAAAATAGAATTTAAGGAATTGATAAAAAATTCTAGCATTTTTATTGACACTGTAAAAAGGCTATGCTAATATTTTAATAATAAAAATATAATAATCGGATGATAAATTTAGGAGAGACTGCCAGGATATGGCGGCACCGAAGGGGAAGCTGCAGTAAACTCTCAGGTAAAAGGACTGGATTTTGACGGAACTCTGGAAAGTAGCAATACACCGAAGAAGCTAAAATCTTTCAGGTATAAAGACAGGGTGCATAAATAAATAGATTGTTTATTTATGCGCTTTTTTTATTATTTAAAAGGAGATGAAGCAATGGAAAAGAAGACACCACTCTATGATGAGCATATGAAATATAAAGGAAAGATGGTTCCTTTTGCAGGTTATCTGCTTCCAGTGCAATATGAAAGTGGAGTAATAACAGAGCATATGGCAGTGAGGAAAGCCTGCGGACTATTTGATGTATCTCATATGGGAGAAATTACTTGTAGAGGGGAAGATGCGTTAAAAAATCTTAATTATCTGCTTACCAATAATTTTGAAGGAATGTACCATGGCCAGGCAAGGTATAGTCCTATGTGCAATGAACAGGGCGGCGTGGTGGATGATATGATTGTATATAAAGTAAAGGAAAATGATTATTTGATAGTTGTAAATGCCGCAAATAAAGATAAGGATTACAATTGGGTGAAATCCCATGGCAAAGGAAATGTAGTATTTGAGGATATTTCAGAAAATGTAGCACAGATTGCGTTGCAGGGACCTTTGGCATTTTCAGTTATAAGCAAGGTGGCAAAATCTGATGAAATACCTAAAAAATATTATAGTGGTATATTTAATTGTACTTTAGAAGGGGTAAAGTGCATGATTTCAAAAACAGGATATACAGGAGAAGACGGATATGAAATATATATGAAATCTGAAGAAGCACCTGAAATATGGGAGATTCTTTTGGAAGCTGGCAGAAAAGAAGGATTGATCCCCTGTGGTTTAGGTGCCAGAGATACACTTAGACTAGAAGCTGCCATGCCTTTGTATGGACATGAAATGAATGATGAAATAACTCCAATGGAAGCAGGTCTTGGCTTTTTTGTAAAAATGGATAAAGAGAATTTTATAGGTAAAAAGGCCTTACAAAAGAAGCAGTCTGTGCAGAAAAAGAGGGTGGGATTAAAAGTCACAGGGAGAGGTATTATAAGAGAGAATATGGAAGTTTATTCAGGAGATTATAATATTGGAGTCACCACATCTGGAACTCATTGTCCATATATAGGTTATCCTGCAGCTATGGCCATGATTTTCATAGATTACAGTAAGCCAGGAACAAAAGTAACGGTAATTGCAAGAAGAAAAAAAATAGAAGCAGAGGTAGTAGAACTACCATTTTATAATAAAAACAAATAGGAGGAATAAACTATGAATTTTCCAAAGGAACTTATGTACACTAAATCACATGAATGGGTAAGGATAGAAGGAGATAAGGCTTTAGTAGGGTTAACTGACTATGCCCAAAGCGAACTTGGAGATTTGGTATTTGTAAATCTTCCAGAAGAAGGTGATAAGGTTAATGTAGGAGAAGTATTTTTAGATGTGGAATCTGTTAAAGCTGCATCAGATGTATATGCACCATTGAGTGGTGTTATAGAAGAAATTAATGAAGAACTTTTGGATAACCCTGGATTGATTAATAAATCTCCCTATGAAGCATGGCTTGTAAAAATAGGAGAGATAAGTGACAGGGAAAACCTATTGACAGCAGAAGAATATGAAGCAGTTGTAAATAGTGAAAAGGAATAACAAATATGGAGGTAGTCCCATGGGAACTTATGTGCCAAATACTAAAGAAGAACAAATGCAGATGTTAAATGAAATAGGATATAAAAGTTTTGATGACCTATTTTGTGATATTCCAGAGGAAGTAAGATTGAAAGAAGAATTGAATTTACCCCATGGAATATCTGAAATGGAAGCATCAATGAAAATGGAAAAAATAGCTAAAAAAAATAAAATTTATAAATATATTTTTAGAGGGGCAGGGGCATATAATCATTATATACCTGCCGTTGTAAAGAATGTGCTTTCAAAAGAAACAATTCAAACTGCATATACGCCCTATCAATCAGAAATCAGCCAGGGAATTTTACAATCTATTTTTGAATATCAGACTATGATTTGTGAACTTACCGGAATGGATGTTTCAAATGCATCTGTTTATGATGGTGCCAGTGCAGCAGCAGAGGCAGTGGCTTTGTGCAGAAATAAAAAGAGAAAGAACATATATGTATCTGAAACCATAAATCCTGAAGTGATGAATACTATTAAAACCTATTGCTCTGGCAGCGGGGCGGAACTTTTTATCGTACCTGAAAAAGATGGTAGTACAAACTATGAAAAGCTTGGGGAAATGCTGGACGATAAATCGGCATGTTTTTATGTGCAGCAGCCAAATTATTATGGAATTATAGAAGATAGTGATAAAATCTCAGAAATAGTACATGAGAAGGGAGCTAGTCTTATAATGGGATGTAATCCTATTTCTCTTAGTATTTTAAAAACACCGGGGGAGTGTGGTGCAGATATTGTAGTGGGAGAAGGACAGCCACTTGGAATGCCTCTGTCTTTTGGAGGACCTTATCTTGGATTTATGGCATCAACTTCTAAAATGATGAGAAAACTTCCTGGACGTATTGTAGGTGAAACTGTGGACAGGGATGGAAAAAGGGCTTTTGTGCTTACGCTTCAGGCCAGAGAACAGCACATAAAAAGAGAAAGGGCAAGTTCCAATATTTGTTCCAACCAGGCAATATGTGCCATGGCGGCATCGGTTTACATGGCAGTTATGGGAAGTTGCGGCATAAGAGAAGCTGCTATTCAATGCACATCAAAAGCACATTATTTGCAAAAGGAATTGGAAAATGTGGGACTTAAGCTTAAATATGCACAGGAATTTTTTCATGAATTTGTAACAGTTTCAGATATTGGTGCAGGACAGATACTTACTGAACTGGAAAAAGAAAATATTCTAGGGGGGTTTCCTATAGGAGAAAAGGAAATACTGTGGTGCACTACAGAATTAAATACCAGGGACAGTATGGATAAATTAGTTAATATTATAAAGGAGGTACAGAAAAAATGAAGTTATTATTTGAAAAAGGAAACAAAGGGAGAAAATCCAATATATTGGCTGAAAATGATGTGCCTTCTATAATTTTAAAGTGTGAACAAAGAAAGAAAGAATTGCGCCTTCCAGATCTATCGGAGAGTGAAATAAGCAGACATTACAGTAGTCTGGCAAAAAGAGCATATGGGGTTAATGATGGCTTTTATCCCCTTGGCTCCTGTACCATGAAATATAATCCTAAAATCAATGAAGAGACGGCCTCTTTGCCTGGCTTTACAAAAATACATCCACTGCAGCCTGAAAATACAGTGCAGGGCTGTCTTGAACTACTTTATATGACAGAGAAATATTTATGTGAAATAACAGGAATGAATGCCATGACTATGCAGCCTGCAGCAGGTGCCCATGGAGAATTTACAGGATTACTTTTGATTAAGGCTTATCATGAAAGCAGAAATGACAAAAAGAGAGATAAAATTATAGTACCTGATTCAGCCCATGGAACAAATCCTGCTAGTGCAGTTATGGCAGGGTTTAAAGTAATTAGTATTCCCTCTGGAGAAGATGGATGTGTTGATATAGATAAATTGAAAGAAGTACTTGGAGAAGATACTGCAGGGCTTATGCTTACTAATCCAAACACATTGGGTTTATTTGATAAAAATATTTTAAAAATAACTAAAATGGTTCATGAGGCAGGAGGATTGAATTACTATGATGGGGCTAATTTAAATGCAGTTATGGGAATTGTGAGACCTGGAGACATGGGATTTGATGTTATACACATCAACCTGCATAAGACATTTTCAGCACCTCATGGAGGGGGAGGACCGGGAAGTGGTCCTGTAGGCTGTAAGGATTTTTTAAAAAAATTTCTTCCAGGAAAGAGGATTATAAAACAAAAAGATGATACTTATATGTTACATAAGGCAGAAGAAAGTATTGGGGATGTAAAGTCATTTTACGGCAATTTCCAAGTAGTTGTGAAAGCTCTTACCTATATTATCATGTTAGGTAAGGGAGGTATTTTAGAAACCTCTCAAAATGCAGTATTAAATGCCAATTATATGAGGGTAAAACTATCTGATTGTTATGATGTGGCTTATAATGGAACCTGTATGCATGAATTTGTAGTAACTATGAAAAATATGAAAAAAGAAAATGGAGTTCTGGCCCTTGACATAGCAAAAGCACTTCTTGATTATGGTATACATCCACCTACCATATATTTTCCGTTAATTGTCCAGGAGGCATTGATGATTGAACCTACAGAGACTGAGACAAAAGAAACCCTGGATGAGGCAATTTATGTTTTTAAAGAAATATACAAGAAGGCAGAAGAGGCACCCGAAAAGGTACATGGGTATCCATATAGTACGCCAGTTGGAAGGCCGGATGAAGTTTTAGCAGCTACAAAACCTAAACTCCAATACTATATGAAAATTAAAAATAGTACTAGAAAGGGCAGTTTGTAAATGATAGAGAAGTTATTTTTTATAAGGGGAAATGGAACTTATCCTTATGAAAATCTGGCCCTTGAAGAATACTTAACTTTTCATGTAGGGGATGGAGAATGTATTTTATATCTCTGGCAAAATAGAAATACAGTGGTTATAGGAAGAAATCAGAATGTCTGGAAAGAGTGCAGGGTTTTAGAACTTGAAAATGACGGGGGATATTTGGTTCGTAGATTGTCTGGAGGAGGAGCTGTATACCATGATTTGGGTAATTTGAATTTTACCTTTGCAGTTAGGAAAAATAATTATAATGTAGATATGCAGCTTCAGGTGATTATAGAAGCTGTGGGTAAGCTGGGAATAAATGCTGAAAAAACAGGAAGAAACGATATTACAGTAGAAGGGAGAAAGTTCTCGGGGAATGCATTTTATAAGTCTGGTGATTTTTGTTACCATCATGGCACACTTTTGATGGATGTAAATACGGAAGAAATGTCTAAATATCTCAATGTTTCAAAGGAAAAATTACAGTCTAAAGGTGTAAATTCTGTAAAATCAAGAGTGATAAACTTAAAAGAACTTTGTCCCACAATTACAACAGATGTTATGTGTGAAAAGCTTGTGGAATCTTTTGGAGAAGTATATAGACTAAAACCTGAAAAATTCAATAAAGCCTGTATTGACAAACAGCAGCTTGAAATATTAAAGGAGAAATTTAAATCCTGGCAGTGGAAATATGGAAGAAAACTTCAATTTCATCATGAAATGAATGCACGTTTTGATTGGGGGGATATACAACTGCAGTTTCAAGTTCAGGGGGGAAGAATAAAATTATTAAATGTATTTTCTGATGCTATGGATGAGGAGTTGATTTTAAGGATTCCAAAAATGTTTATAGGATGTCTGTACGAGGAAAAGCTGTTAAAAGATGTACTTGATGAAAATTTCACAGGGGAATTTGAAAGGGTTGTTGCAAGGGATATTGGAATGTTGATTCATGAAAATATGTAAAGGAGAAAAAACATGGATTGTAAATATGATTTGATTGTAATAGGGGCAGGACCTGGAGGCAGTGCAGCAGCTTTTGAAGCAGCAAAATTTGGAATGAAAACAGCAGTTGTTGAAAAAGACAAATTAGGAGGCACTTGTTTAAACAGGGGATGTATTCCTATGAAAGCCCTATTACACTCTGCAGATATTTATCAGGAGATAAAAGAAAGCAAAAGGTTTGGAATACAGGTAGAAAAAGCTGAGCTTAATGTACCTTCTTTAATGGAGTATAAGAGAGACGTGATAAATAAACTGTTAGGTGGCATGGAAATTTTATTTCAAAAAAATAAAATAGATATATTCTATGGTTTGGGAAAAATTATTGATGTACATAGGGTAGCTGTCAGTAAAAATGGAGAAGAAAAAATTATTGAAGGAGAAAAAATCATTATAGCTTCAGGAGGAGCTAGTGTAATTCCTCCTATTCCAGGTATTAACTTAAAAAATGTGGTTACAAGTCTGGAACTTTTAAATAAAGAGAAGTTATTTTCTCGCCTTATTATTATTGGCGGCGGTGTTATTGGAATGGAATTTGTATCCCTTTATAGTGCCTTTGGTGCTAAAGTAACTGTTATTGAAGCTATGAATAGGGTACTTCCTGAAATGGACAAGGAAATCGGAACCAGTTTAAAGCAAATTTTAAAAAAGAAAGATGTGGATATTCATACATCCTCTAGCGTGGAAAAACTGGAACAAACAGAAGAAGGAAACATTTTGTGCACCTATAGTGAAAAAGGAAAATTGCAGCAGATTACAGCAGATGGTGTACTTGTGGCAGTTGGAAGAAAAGCTGACATAGAAGGATTGTTTCATGAAAATTTTACTGTGGAAACAGAAAAGGGAAGAATTTTAGTGGATAAGTACTATAAAAGCAGTTGTCCTTCCATATATGCCATAGGGGATGTTATTGGAGGCATACAGCTTGCCCATGTTGCCTCCGCCGAGGGAATTTGTGTAATAAGACACATTTTAGGAAAGGAAGAATCACTGGATTTAAAAGTAATTCCAGGCTGTGTGTATACCAATCCTGAAATTGCTGTAGTGGGAATCACAGCTAGCCAGGCAAAAGAATCAGGGATTGATGTAATCACTAAAAAGTATCCTATGATGGCAAATGGGAAGTCGGTTTTGACAATACAGGAGAGAGGATTTATTAAGGTAGTGGCAGAGAAAAAAACGGAAAAGATTCTTGGAGCACAGATTATGTGTGCTAGGGCAACGGATATAATAAGTCAATTTACACAAGCTATTGTAAATGAAATGACTCTTTCTCAAATGGCTCAGGTAATTTATCCTCATCCTACTTTTTCTGAAGGAATAGGAGAATTGGTGAGAGTGTGATTAAAAGGTTCGGATGGAGATAGCAAATTTCATCTGAACCTTTGAGTTATTTTGGGGATACAAGATAATCTCACACATATAATTGTTTTGGTGATTTTATTAAACTTAACTTTGTTTAAATAATTTTGAAAACAAACCTGATTTTTTCTTGCTTTCTTCTACCACAGCTTTTACATTATTCTCTTCAGTACTTTTTAATGTTTCCTTTATTAGATCTCTTTGATCTATTGCTAAATTTTTTATTTTTCTATTTGAACTTCTCGAAGTTATTACCTCTCCAAGATATTTTAAGGCTTCATCATAATTACCTGAACGTCTGTTTAATTCACCTATTAAATACAATATTGTAAGGCCATCCATACCATACACAGGGAGTTGCTCGTTTGAATAAGCATCCTTAAGTCCTATAAGGGCTTGTTTTCTAAATAAATCCTCATTCTTTATATCTCCAATTTCTCTATATAACCATGAAATTTTCAAGCAATTTATAGCCTTTTTACTGGAATTGGAATCAATAATTACGTAATTAAGCAATGATAGCTTATATCTTTCTAATGATATATTAATGTCATATATTGAGGGATATTTTCTTCCCCGCCATTTAGGAGTAATATTTTTTTGTATGCTTTCTATTTCAAAGGATCTTAATTTATAAAAATCGGCTTTCATAGAAGCGTAACCACACATATTACATACCCAAACATCATAAAAATATGGGTTTATAATGTTGTATTTTATATAAAAATCACTTTCTTTTTTTTTCATTCTGTAACCAGCTATTTTTACTGTACGAACTAAAAATTTATGCTGGCATACTGGACAAGTGACTTCTTTATCATATAAAAGCATATCTTCTGTTATTTCAGGGGTTTCTTTTACTATATTTTCTTCTTTATATTTTTTATATACTTCAATATTGTTTGCGTTTGTGAATCCTAATTCTTCTAAACCTGAAAAAATATTTGTACCCTTTTCCATGTTTATTATATTCCTTTCTTTACCTTTGAAAATTAGGTTATTTTGTATTACCTAAAAATATTATATCAAATATTCTGAAAATATACTACAAAATGTGCTATAAATTTACAATAATATATAGTTGATTTTCTAAAAACTCTTATTTGTAATATTGTGATTTTGATAAAAAAGTAAAAATAAGTTATAATATGAGCATAATATACGGATCTGACATTTTAGGGACATGGATATTGTTTTAAAAAACAGGATAAAATATTGGCAATAACTTTTAATAGAACTTTTTTATCAATTATATAAAGTATATATGAAAAAATGCATTAAAGTATAATGGACCCAATAAAAATCGGGGGAAAAACATGATATTTTTCATTAAACTTAAAAAGATGATTGTGTATAGTAAGAAGAATATAGGACTATTTCTTATAGAGACAATTAGATATAAAAAGTTAGATTTTAAGTTTAGGGGTGATGACATGGATGTGTATGTAGCTAGGCAAGCTATTTTTGATATAAATAAAAAATTAGTAGCGTATGAACTTCTCTTTAGAAATAATAACATTAATAAATTTTTTCCTGTGGAAAATATAAATCCCACCTTAAATGTAATTAAAAATAGTTTTTCAATTATAGGATTGAATGAGATTACAGAGGGAAAACCAGTGTTCATAAATTTTGATGAAATGCTTTTAAAGTCAGGAATTATTGAAACTCTTAACAAGGATCTTGTAGCAGTAGAAATATTGGAAACAGTAAATCCCGGGGATACAACAGTTCAATATTGTAAAAATTTGAAGTCTAAAGGATATACTATTGTCTTAGATGATTTCCAATATAGCGGTAAATTTGATAAATTAATAGAATATGTGGATATAATTAAAGTGGATTTTACTATTACTAAAGGAAAAGAAAGAAAAGAAATTATGGATAAGGTAAAAAACCAAAATATAAAGTTTCTTGCAGAAAAAGTGGAAAAACAAGAAGATTATAAGGAAGCATTAAAATACGGATATTCTTATTTTCAAGGATATTTTTTTTGCAGACCAGTGATTATATCAGGAAGTGATATTTGTGGCTACAAACCAACCTATACTAAATTGATTAAAGAGTTGAACAATGAAATTATAGATATAGAAAATGTTGAAAATTTAATTAAAAGTGATGTCTCACTTTCTTGTAAATTATTGAAAATTATAAATTCAGCTTACTATAGTTTGACTACACGGGTTAAGTCTATTCGCAATGCCATTATGATTATTGGAATTGATGAGTTAAAAAGGTGGATTTTTGTTATGGAATTAAAGGCTATGAATAAAAGCAGTATAGAAGAACTAACAAAGATTTCTTTAATTAGAGGATATTTTGGAGAATTTATAGTGAGAGAAATAGATTTTGGAGTAGAAAAGTTTGATATGTTTTTAGCAGGATTATTTTCACTGGTAGATGCATTAGCAAATCAGCCATTAGATAAAGTATTGAATACATTACCCGTGTCACAGGATATAAAAGATGCATTAATGTGCAGGAACAATATGATGGGTGAGCTACTTGATTTAATTGTAAAGTATGAAAGGGGAACCTGGGAGGAAGTAAATATACTGGTGAAAAAAATGGGATTGGATAGAGAGTTTTTGACCAATTGTTACTTAAAAGCCATAGGAAGTGTAAAAGGTTTGGATGTAGCATGAAAAAAGTGATTAAAAAGTTCATATTTTATGTTAAAAGTACACTTCAAAGGAGGAGTTTTTCATGAAAAAACTTTCAGATTGTGTAGTCCTAATTGTAGATGATACAGAGGACAATTTAGATATTCTTGTAGAAACTCTTGGAAATGATTATGAAGTTTCAGTAGCTATGGATGGAGAAACTGCACTAGAAAGTATTAAAATGGAAGTGCCTGATATTATATTGCTTGATATAATGATGCCGGGAATGGATGGCTATGAGGTATGCAGACAGATAAAAACGGATAAAAATATGGCAGATATTCCTATTATTTTTTTAACTGCAATTACAGATGTAGATAGCAAGACCAAAGGATTTGAATTGGGAGCTATAGATTATATAACAAAACCTTTTGAAATTATGGAAGTGCAAGCAAGGGTACGGACCCATCTATCTTTAAAACTTGCTAAACATGAATTGTCAGAAAAAAATGAAATTCTCAAAGAAAAAACAGTAGAACTTAAAAGTGCGGTAAGTGAACTTGAAGCCTTTTCATATACTATTTCCCATGATTTAAAATCTCCTTTAAGGGCTATTGAGGCTTATAGTAGAATTATAGTAGAAGATCATAGTAAAATTCTAGATAAGGATACAAATGAAATGGTTAATGATATCAGGGGTTTATGTAGCAATATGATCTATATGATTGAAAAACTATTGGAATATTCTAAAATGACTCATTTAAATATTTGCAAGGAACCATTGGAGCTTAGTGAAATGTTTAATTCAGTTTTTAAGTGGTGTGAATCTATTTACCCCAATAGATCTATTAAATTTGAATTTGAAACTGGAATTCCGGTGGTTTTAGCAGATAAAGTTTTAATGGAGCAAGTTATTTATAATATAATTTCAAATGCTGTTAAGTTTACTAAAAATAGAGAAAAAGCATTTATTGTTGTGGGATGTAAAAGAGGAGTAAATGAGTATATTTTTTATGTAAGAGATAATGGGGTAGGAATTGACATGGAATTTTCAGAAAAATTATTTGGTATTTTTCAAAAATTACATTCTCCAGATGAATTTGAGGGAAATGGTATAGGGCTTGCCATAGTAAAGAAGATAATTGAAAAGCATGGTGGAAGAACATGGATTGAAAGCCAGGTGGAGGAAGGTACTACAATATATTTTGCTTTGCCGGCGGATATTTCTTAATTTATGTATTTTATTGAAAAGAGATGGTATGAAATTGTTTGAGGCTATGATTGTAGATGATGTAGAAATTATAAGAAAAGAATTAAAAAGATTGAAGATATGGGGTGAACAGACGGGATTTATCATCACGCAGGAAGCAAAAAATGGACAAGAAGCTATTAAAAAGCTGAGAAATAAAAATACAGATATTGTAATTACAGATATTAAGATGCCCGTTGAAGATGGCATAGATATTCTAAAAAAAATTATTAAAGAAGAATTATCTTTATGTGTAATTTTAATGAGTGAATACAGCGATTTTGAATATGCAAGGCAAGGTATTGTGTATGGAGCCTTTGATTATATTGTGAAACCTGTAGATGAAGAAAAAATAAAAGATGTACTTTTAAAAGCTGCTAAATACATAGAAAAAAAGAAATTTGAAAGGGCAAAGGTAAAAAAACTAGAAACTAAACTTGAAGAGAAGTTGGAAGTTTATTATTCTCCAAAAGACGTTGAAAAAATAGTAGATTTATTTAAAGATGTAGATGAAAAAGTTATAGAAATGTCATCCAATTTAATAGAAGAAGTTGGAATAGCAGTTGATTATAATCCATTGAAAGCAGCCTATACTTTGAGAAAAATCATGTACGATTTGATTGAATCTTTAAAGAAAATTTATCCTTGGATGGAGAAACTTTTATTTATGTCAAGATATAAGTACATTGACTTTATAAGTATTCCTAAATTTTCTGATATGAAAGTGATTTTTTTGAAAGTTATAGAAGAACTTATTGTAAATATAAGTAAATTTCAATTTGGAAGTGAAATGAACAGCATGATTAGAAATATATGTAAAATAATTTTAGAGAATGTAGACATCGGTATCTCAGTAAAAAGTATTGCAGAGCAGATGTTTTTAAACCCATCCTATTTAAGTACAACATACAAGGAAAAAACCGGGAAATCTCTTGTGGAATATATAACTATGGTTAAGATGGAAAGGGCAAAAATACTTTTCCATGACAATAATTTAAGAAATTATGAAATTGCAGATAAGTTAGGATATAAAGATGTAGAGTATTTTGGAAAATTATTTAAAAAGTATACTGGAATGACTCCATCAAAATTTAAAATTAGCTGTGAAAATGATAAATATGATTTCACCTAGGTTTTTTCCGGGTATAAAGGGGGTATTTTTCATTATCGCAGTAATATTATATTTTGTATAATATACTAAAGTAGTATATGTGAATAATTATTGTAAATATTAAAGAATTATTGAGGAGTAAAAGTTATGGAAGATACATTTGGAAATTTTAAAGAAGCAAATGCCAATATTAAAATACAAATTTTAGATCAGATTCCTACCATGGTAATGGCTGTGGATAGAGAATTAAGGATAACTTATATGAATTATGCGGGACAAAAACTTGTTAATAGAAAATGGGAGGATATCCTGGGGAAAAAGTGCTGTGATGTCTGGAGTTCCCTGCATTGCAATACTAGTGAATGTAACATGTATAAATCCATAGAAAGCGGAAAAATGTGTTCTGCGCGAAATGAAATGACAATAGGTGATTTTAAAAAACCTTTTGAATACTACTCAGTACCTTTAAGGGACGAAGAGGATAATATAATTGGAGGTTTGGAATTTGTTATTGATATAACGGAGAGGATGCAATATGAAGAGAGATTAAAAGAACAAAGCCAAACTATCAGGGAAATGTCAACACCGACTATAGAATTATGGGATGGGGTGTTGGTTCTTCCTGTAGTGGGAGTTGTAGATTCCATGAGAGCTCAACATATGATGGACAGTATGTTAAATAAAATTGCAGAGACATATTCCAAGGTTATAATTATGGATATTCAAGGGGTAGCTGCAGTGGATACTGCAGTTGCAAATCATCTTATCAAAATAACAAAGGCTACAAAACTTATGGGCTGTGAATGTATACTTTCAGGGATCACCCCTGCAGTTGCACAGACTATAATCCAACTTGGAATTAATATGGATACTGTAAAAACAAAGTCTACTTTAAGCGATGCCCTTGCAGAGGCCTTTAAAATACTTAATTTGGAAGTAAAAAATAAAGAGAGATAATAAGGAAATTATATGGAAAATTTTAATAAACGTTTAACTACTTCAGTTACAGCAGTAAAAGGGTGTCTTATTGTGAATTTACCAAAGTATATTACAGATTATGATGTAAAAATAGGAAGTAGAAGTATACTTATGAAGGCTAATAATTCTTATATCAGGGGAACCATATTGGATTTTAGTATGGTGTCTATACTGGATTCTCATAGTTTTAAAGCCTGTGAAGAAGTTTCACAAGCTATTTCTCTCATGGGAGTTCAGGTTATATGGATTGGTATAAGACCTGGAATAGTATCTGCCCTAATGGATTTGGATTTGGATGTAACAGGTGTGAAAACGGCAGTAAATTTAGAACATGCCATTAAAATGATTTCAAATTTCTAATTAAGTTAGAGGTAAATATCATGAATAAATTAAAAAAATTTAGTCTTTATCAAGGAAAAAATGTAGATGTATTAGAGTCGCAAATTGTTAATTTATTGGAAGGATATGACAATGGTTATGTAATATTTGTTACAAGACAAATGTCATCAAAGGTAGGTTTTACATGCACTGATGAAATGATGATTGCAACAGCGGCCTCTGAATTATCCACAAATATTATTCGCTATGCTAAACAGGGAGAAATTATTATAAGTATTATTAGGGATTTAAATTATAGAAGAAAGGGAATTGAAATATATGCAGGTGATTTTGGACCTGGAATAAGGAATATAAATCTTGCTATGAAGGAAGAATATAGTTCCATGCCTAATAGTCTAGGTCTTGGACTTCCAAGTGTAAAAAGAATTATGGATGAGTTTTATATAGAATCTTTTCTTGAAATAGGCACTCGTATTATCGGACGAAGGTGGAAAGAATAATGTCAAATGTAGACTTGGGAATATGTATTAAGGCTTTGCTTGGTTCTCTGGATGAGTGTGGTGATATAGCAGTAGTGGAAAAGTATGAAAATCAGTGTTTTATTGCATTGATAGATGTACTTGGACATGGTCAAGAGGCCAGAGAAGTGGCACTTCTTGCAAAAAAGTATTTAGAAAATAATTATAGAAATGATCTTGTAGATATCATGAATGGGCTTCATTGTCACTTAAAGGGAACGAGAGGTGCAGTGGCTGCAATGTGCCATTTTCATATTTTAACCGGAGAATTTAATTATGTAGGGGTAGGCAATATTACTGTAAGGGTTTTTGGAGTAAAAAATTTAAGACTTATTCCAAAGGGCGGAGTAGTTGGATATATGATGACAAATCCTAAAAAACATACTATAAGATTACATCCAGATGACACTGTACTTATACATTCTGATGGAATAAGAGAACACTTTGATATATTACAATGTTCGGGATTGTTAAAGGAAAATTCAGAAAGTGCTGCCAGAGAAATTGTAAGAAAATTCGGAAGAAAAACTGATGATATATCCTGTGTAGTATTAAAATATTTGGTTTAGGACTTTTAAAAGAGGTAGGAGATATGATTGAGCTAGGTATTCTTAAAGTTAATAAGAATTTTATAATTGAAATCATTAAAAAAATTCGAAGGTTTGTTAACATGCTGGGATTTTCAGAGGCTGAGGCTGTAAGAGTTGAAACAGCTGTGTCTGAAATATGCCATATAGGTATCGATAAGGATAAGGAAATATTTATTTCAGTATTCATTACCGAAATAAATAATTGTAAATCATTGTTATTCAGATTTATGGCCATTTCAAAAAGTGGAAATTATTTTTTTGGTAATAAATTTTTTCACGAATTTTATTTAAAAAACTTACAAGATGGTTCTTTGATAGCAGAAGGATTTTATTATTTAAATAACTTAAGGGTTCCTTTAACAGATGATTTTATTGAAAAAATGAGAAGAGAATTGTCGGTTTTATCCAGAAGAGAACTAATGAATGAATTGGAAAAGAAGAATAATGAATTAATTGCTTACGCAGAAGGATTAAAAGAGGCAAAAAATATTGCAGAAGATGCAGCACAAGCCAAAGCTGATTTTCTTGCTAATATGAGCCATGAGATTAGAACTCCAATGAATGCTATTATGGGAATGGTTTACCTAATTCAAAAAACAGATTTAAATCCAAAGCAGGAAGATTATATTTGTAAAATACAGGCATCTAGTGATCATTTACTTAGGATTATTAATGATATATTGGATTTTTCTAAGATAGAATCAGGTAAATTTGAGATTGAAAACATATATTTCAATATGGATACAGTACTTGACAATTTAGCAGTTATTATTGGTGAAAAATGCTCGCATAAGGGTCTTAAGTTAAAGTTTGATATTGATCCTATGCTTCCAAAAAATTTAAATGGAGATCCGCTGAGAATTGGTCAGATACTTATAAATTATGCAGATAATGCTGTAAAATTCACAGAAAAAGGGCAAATTATTGTACGAATTAAAAAAGAAAAACAATTTTCCAATATATGTATAGTGAAATTTGAAGTTCAGGATACAGGTATAGGTATGACACAAGAGCAGAAAAATAGTCTTTTTAAACCTTTCCAGCAGGCAGATACTTCCATAACCAGGAAATATGGTGGTACAGGGTTGGGTCTTGCCATCTCTAAACAATTGGCAGCTTTAATGGGCGGTGAAGTAGGAGTTAAAACAGAATTAGGAAAAGGAAGCATATTTTGGTTTACTGCAAAATTGGGCGTTAATGGATTAGCAGAAAAAGAATATGTATCTTCTAATACAACAGAAGAAATTCTTACCTTTATGGCTGGTATACGTGTATTACTTGTTGAAGATAATGAACTGAATCAGCAGGTTGCTGTAGAATTATTGAAAGATAGAGGATTTTTTATTGATATTGCAGAAAATGGAGAAGTTGCTGTAAGAAAGGTCAATGAGGCACAGTATGATATTATACTCATGGATATGCAGATGCCTGTAATGGACGGGGTAACAGCTGCAGAGGAAATTAGGAAAAATTCTAAATTTGCATCAATACCAATTATTGCAATGACAGCAAATGCTATGATTGGAGATAGGGAAAAATGTATGCAGGCAGGGATGAATGATCATATTGCAAAACCCATTGATCCTAAAAAATTATTTTCAATGCTGGTTAAATGGATACCTGCGGCAAAGCTTAAAGTAAGAAAGGATCAACAGCAGGTTAAGCTTGATAATGATAATGAAAAATTTCAGCTTAATATACCAGGGCTGGATTTTGAACTGGGGCTAAAAAGAGTACTTGGCAAGAAAGAATTATATATAAATTTGCTTAAGAAGTACGTATCAGGGCAAAAAAATGTTTTTGTAGAAATGGAAAATATGTTGTCTAAAGGAGATTGGCGTTCTGCAGAAAGGCTTGCCCATACTTTAAAAGGGGTATCAGGTACTATTGGTGCGGTTACTATACAACATAAAGCAGAAATTTTGGAAACAGCTCTTAGGAAACATACTTCCTTTGACTTATTAAATCCATTAATGAGAGAAACAAATGTAATGCTTGATGAAATTATAACACATTTAGAGAATTTACTTCCAGAAGAAGAGGATATATCAAAGAATGAAAAATCTTTTTCTAAACCAGAGGAATTATTAAAAGTCTTAGAGAAAATTAAACCATTTGTTGAAACAAGAAAACCCAAAAAATGTGCTGAAATTATGAAAGAATACAAAGAGTTAATCTGGCCTTCTCAAATTCAAATGCAAGCAGCAGAATTTCAGAAACTTGTTTCAAGATATAAGTTTAAAGAGGCAATGGATATATTAAAATTATTAACTGCAAATATTAAAAATATGGAATAATTCATTCAATAATACGTAATATCAGTACTTTTTAAATATAATAGTAATCAGTATTAGCATAAAAAAGAGGAGATAATTTTCATGAGTGTTAAGTTAAAAACATTGCTAATTTCTATTATAAGTTTTATAGTTATCAGTGTTGTTACATTTGTAATATTTCACACTGTTATTTTAAAATATATAAATGAAATAAAAATTCAGCATTTAAATAATAATTTTGAGGCAGTACAAAAGTTATTGGATAGAGAAGAGGATAATATAAGTAAAACCGTCCTTAACTGGACTCAATGGAATGATTCTTATAATTTTACAACAGGAAAAAATAGTCAATTTTTTATAAAAGAGGAACTTCAAAATTCCATGTTAAAAAATTTAAATTTAAATTTTATGGTTTTTATAGATGCACAGGGACATATAGTCCACAGTATAACAGATAAAATGGAAAATAAAACAGAGAATTTCTTAATAAATAAGATTTTTAATAAATCAACATCTCTTAAAAATAATTCACAAACATATTCTGGAATTTTAAATGTAGATGGCAGAATATTTACTGTTAGTATTTTACCTGTAACTACTACAGATGAAAAAATAAAAAATAATGGGAGTTTAATAGTTGGGAGATATATTGACAGTTCGTTTTTCAACTATGTATATTCCGTAACTAAGGCTAGAATTGATTTTAAAGAAATATCCCCTTCTAATGAAATAAATACCTCTAAAGTTAAAGAAAATGATAAATACATTAGTTTATATAAACCTATAGAAGATATATATGGTAATAAATCCATAGTTTGTTCTGTTTCCATGGAGCATGGCGAGTATGACATAGGTGAATCTTATTTTAAAATTATACTTTTGATTTTTTTTATAATTCTAGCCTTAATTTTTGTTGCGTATTTTATTATAATTAATAAATATATACTAAATCCACTTGAAATTTTAAGTGAATTTATGGGCAGCATTGCAAATACAAAAGATATTAAGGCTCGTATAAGTTTATCTGGCAATAATGAAATTAAAAATATTGGAAGTGCTGCAAATAAGATGTTATCAGAATTGGAATCTGCCTACTATAATATTTTTTATTTAAGTTATTCTGATAAATTAACGGGACTTAAAAATAGAGCGTATATTGAAAATGAATTTCACAATCTTGATAAAAAGCAAAGAGATGATTATTTAATAATAATGGGGGATATAAATGGCTTAAAGCTTATAAATGATACCTTTGGACATAAAGAAGGGGACAGATTAATTCGTACAGTAGGATGTATATTAGAAAGTGTCACTTCAAAAGATGATATTGTAGCGAGGTGGGGAGGAGATGAATTTGTAATACTTGTTATAGGTAAAAATCGTCTATACTTATCCCATATAATCCAAAAAATAAAAGATGAATGTGAAAAAATTGAAAATTTTAGTTTTAAGGTTGGTATAGGTCTGGGGAGTGCACAAAAAAGTGAAGGAGATAGCTGGGAAACAGTGTTGCGCTTGGCAGAGAAAAGAATGTACAAAAATAAAATTACAGAAGTAAGAAGCTCAAGAAATAGAACTTATCTATCCTTAGTAAATACTTTATATGAAAATCATATTGAAACAAAAGAACATACGGGAAGGATTAAGGAATTCAGTCATAATCTAGGGGAAAAAGTGGGCTTATCCAAAAATGAATTAAAGGAACTGGAAATATTAAGCTTAATACATGATATTGGGAAACTGGGAATACCTGACCATATATTAATGAAGTCCGGAAAGTTAACTGATGAAGAATGGCAAATGGTAAAAGAGCATACTGAAATAGGATATAGAATAGCTAAGGCTACACAAGAAGTATCCCATATAGCTAAGGAGATACTTTATCATCATGAAAATTTTGATGGGACAGGTTATCCTGAAGGACTTAAGGGAAAAGATATACCAATTTTATCTCGGATAATTAATGTAGTCAGTTGTTTTGATACAATGGTATATGAAAGAAATTATAGCATACATGTTGCAATAAGAGAGTTAAAGAAATATTCAGGAACTAAATTTGATCCTTTTGTGGTAAGTGAATTTATAGATATTTTAGAGAAATATAAGGGAAAAAACAACAAACTTATTATTTAAAAAACTATTACTTGTTATAGTCACAAACTATAACAAGTAATAGTTTTTTGGATTTACACTATAGGCATTGATTTTTGTTATGATTAACTTAGAAAAAATTTTTGCTGAAAGGATATAGTGTTATGAAAAATTCAATTATTGGTTACCCTAGAATAGGCAGGTTTCGTGAACTAAAATTTTGGACAGAGGATTATTTCAAAGGAAATTTATCTTTGGATAAGCTTAATGAAAATGTGAGCAATTTAAAAATAGAACAATGGAAACTATTAGATCAGACAGGTATTGATTTTATACCCTCTAACGATTTCTCTTTTTATGATGGAATGCTTGATATGGCAGTTCTTTTAAATGTAATACCACACAGCTATAAATCCTTGAATTTGAATAAATTAGATACCTACTTTGCAATGGCTAGGGGGTATCAAGGAGAAAAAGGCGATATTAAAGCACTTCCTATGAAAAAATGGTTTAATACAAATTATCATTATATAGTGCCGATGGTGGAAGAGGATACAAGAATCCAGTTAATTGGTGAGGAGCCTTTTAATGAATATGAGGAAGCTTTGAAGGTTGGAATTAAAACAAAGCCTGTAATTATAGGTGGGTTTACTTTCTTGAAATTAGCACATTATAAGGATACAAAAAGAATAGATGATTTTGTTGAAGACATAATTGAGGTATATAAAAATATTTTTGAAAGATTAAATGAATTAAAGGTGGAATGGGTGCAGATTGATGAACCTATTTTAGTTACGGATTTAAGTAGAGGGGACATAGAAATATTTAAAACAATATACAGAGAATTATTAAAATATAAAGGTAAACTTAATGTACTCATTCAAACATATTTTGGAGACATCAGAGACTGTTATAGTGAAGTGATTTCTCTTGGTTTTGATGGAATAGGACTGGATTTTATAGAGGGGGAAAAATCTTTAGAGTTAATTAAAAACGAGGGATTTCCAGAAGATACCCTTCTTTTTACAGGTATAATAAATGGTAAAAATATATGGAAAAATTCTTATGAAAAATCTCTTAAAGTTTTAAATGAACTTTCAAAGCACATTAAAAAAGATAATATTGTAGTAAATACAAGCTGTTCCCTGATGCATGTTCCATACACTTTAAAGAATGAAATAAAGCTGCCAGAAGACTGTAAAGCCCATTTTGCTTTTGCAGAAGAAAAGTTAATAGAGCTTGCAGAATTAAAGGAAATTTTTTATGATTCCAATTATATAAATTCAAACAAATATAGGGACAATACTCTTCAGTTTATGAAAAAATTAAATAGTAATAATTCTGAAGTTAACAAAAAAATTCAGAATTTAACCGAAAAAGATTTTATAAGACTTCCAGGGTTTCAAGAAAGGGCAAAAATTCAAAAAGATTTTTTAAAACTTCCACTACTTCCAACTACCACAATAGGCTCTTTTCCCCAGACTCCTGAAATAAAATCAAATAGGGCAAAGTTTAAGAAAAATGAAATTACAAGAGAAGAATATGTAAAAAAGATAAAGGAAAAAATTAAGGAGTGTATAGAATTTCAAGAGAAAATAGGTATTGATGTTTTAGTTCATGGCGAGTTTGAGCGAAATGACATGGTAGAATACTTTGGAGAAAATTTAAATGGATTTTTGTTTACAGAAAAGGCCTGGGTTCAATCCTATGGTACACGCTGCGTGAAACCCCCTATAATATGGGGAGATATTTCAAGAGTAAAGCCCATTACCTTAGAATATTCCAAATATGCCCAAAGTATTGCGTCAAAACCTGTAAAAGGCATGCTTACAGGGCCTGTAACTATTCTTAACTGGTCCTTTCCAAGAGAGGATATTTCATTAAAAGAAATGGCCTTTCAAATTGCACTGGCAATAAGAGAAGAGGTTTTAGAACTTGAGGAAAACGGAATTAATATAATTCAAATAGATGAAGCAGCATTAAAAGAAAAACTTCCTCTTAGAAAGAGCAGTTGGCATGGCGAATATTTAGATTGGGCAATTCCGGCTTTTAGACTGGTTCACAGTGGATGCAGGGCAACTACTCAAATACATACACATATGTGTTATAGTGAATTTGAAGAAATAGTAAAAGATATTGATTCCATGGATGCAGATGTAATTTCTTTTGAAGCATCACGTTCAAATTTATCCATTATTGAGGCTTTAAACAAAAATAATTTTATTACGGCAGTGGGGCCTGGTGTATATGATATTCATTCACCTAGAGTACCTGGGGTAGAAGAAATTATCAAGGCTATTAATTTAATGCTTGAAAAAATCAGCAAAGAAAAACTTTGGATTAATCCAGATTGCGGCTTAAAAACCCGAGGTGAAAAAGAAACTTTCCCAAGTCTTAAAAATCTGGTAGAGGCAGCTGGAAAAGTGAGGAATAAATTTGGAGGGTGTATATGAATATAAAAGAAAAACCTTTAGTTTTTGACGGGGCCATGGGAACATACTATCCTAGTGTTTCTAAAAATCCACTGCCAAAATGTGAGCTTGCAAATATCTATGATAGAGATACTGTATTAAAAATACATAGGGAATACATAGATGCAGGCTGCAAAGCAATTAAAACAAATACCTTCGGGGCCAATAAAGTTAGTCTTGAAAGTGATTTTCATAGGGTAAGAGAAGTTATAGTAAATGGATATGAAATTGCAAAGAAGGCTGCAGAAGATAGGGATGTTTTGGTGTTTGCAGATATTGGACCAATTCCCTTTTTAGAAAGTATGGATTTATACGAAGGGTATAAAGAAATAGTAGATTTGTTTTTAGAGCTTGGAGCAAAATATTTTATATTTGAAACTTTCAGCAGTGACGAATATCTAGAGGAAATCTCTGAATATATAAAAGGAAAAGATCCGGAAGCATACATTTTAATGGAGTTTGCAGTTTCACCAGAAGGTTATACAAGAGTTGGAAAGTCGGGAAAAAAACTTATAGAAAATCTTTTAAAGATACCAACTATTGATGCCTGTGGTTTTAATTGTTTTTCCGGCCCTTATCATTTACTTCAGTATATTAAAACTTTTAATATAGGAAATGAAATTATATCTGTTATGCCGAATTCTGGTTACCCTACAGTGATAGATAATCGAACCTTTTTTGACAATACTAAAGAATATTTTGCCCAGCGAATGCTGGAAATTGCAAAACAGGGAGTGTCTATTTTAGGGGGCTGCTGTGGTACAACTCCGGAATTTATAAGAGAAACTGTTATAAAGTTAAAAAAATTATCTAAATCAGAAATTGTTTTAAAAAAACAGACAGAAAAAATTCATACTGAAAAACCAGTTGTTAAAAATATACTTTTACAAAAAATTAATAAAGGTAAAAAAATTATAGCAGTGGAGCTGGATCCTCCCATTGATACAGAAGTAGACTTTTTCTTAAATAGTGCTAAAACTCTTAAAGAACAGGAAATTGATGCCATAACTATTGCAGACTGTCCTATTGCAAGGGCAAGAATAGACAGCAGTCTTTTAGCCTGTAAGCTAAAAAGGGAATTAGATATCACAACTATTCCACATATGACCTGCAGAGATAGGAATATAAATGCGACAAAAGCACTGCTTTTAGGATTGAATATTGAAGGAGTAAACAATGTCTTGGTGGTGACTGGAGATCCTATACCATCCGCTGAGAGAAATGAAGTTAAGGCAATGTTCAGTTTTAATTCTGCAATACTTGCAAATTATATTACTACTTTAAATGATACAATATTTTCATCTCCTTTTAATATTTGTGGCGCTCTAAATGTGAATTCAAGAAATTTTAATACTGAACTTAAACGGGCTAAAACTAAAATAGAAAATGGTATAGCTGTGTTTTTGACACAGCCTATTTTGACAGAAGAAGCCCTGGAAAATTTAAAACTGGCGCGCAGAGAATTACCTGCCAGGATATTAGGAGGAATTATTCCAGTTGTAAGCTATAGAAATGCCTGTTTTATGAATAATGAAATTTCTGGAATAAGGGTTTCAAAAGAAATTATTAAACAATATAAGGATATTTCAAAAGAAGAGGCAGCTAAACTTGCAGTTAAAATATCCACTGATATTGCAGAGCAAGTTTACCCCTATGTAGATGGATATTATCTTATTATGCCTTTTAAGAGAATAGATATTATTTCTGAAATTATTCACAATATCAAAGCAAAAAATACCATTACAATATAGTAGTGGTGTTTTTTATTTTATCTGCTTTGTGGGCTCTGTATATGATGCATTTGGATTATCCATCTTTCCCATAAATATGCCTCCTGTCTTGGTATCTCTTATAATAAAGAAGAAAGGTCTGTTTGCCTTTATATAAGCTTTGTGTTTTATTTCATTTATGTATAAGTCCTGGCTTGTTATAGTATTGGTTGTAAGCTTTGTAAAATCTACTTCTCTAGAATTGAAAGCTTTATTCATTCTCAAAGCTTTTAATGTATCATTTAAATCTACATCATAGTACATTTTAAATTTAGGAATTTGCTGCAGAACATAGGTATTTTTAAAGTTATTTATCCACATATGAAATTTTTCTTTAGTAATACTTTTGGTAAAATCATTTATGTTTACAATTTCCTTAGGTAAAAATATATCCATTTCCATATTGTCGTAATAAGGTAGTGAAATTGCCCGGAAATTGAATCCTTCTAGATAATTTACATAAGAAGTATTCTGCATAGTAGCTATATTTAGTTTATTGCTATTGGATAAAGTGAAATCTTCTTTTTTTGTATTACTAGTTAAAAATTGATCTTCCCATTTCCCTTTAAAACATAGAGAATTAATTAAAATGGCTCCAGTATCTTTATCTATACTATCCAGTATTTTTTTAATTTGACCTTCCGTATGATTATTAACCCATTTATTTATTTTCACTAAAGTATTTGCATCCTCTGATATTAAATTTTTCACTAAAGTATTCGCATCCTCTGATATTAAATTTTTCATTAAATTAAATGCAAAAGTATTATTTGTCGTAATCACAGAAGTAGCTTCATCTATGTTTATAATTTCTATATCATTAGTTGTAAGCTTCATCTGTATATTATTTTTAAGCGATCTGCTCGGATCTTTAAATACTATATCTTTGGAGATATTAAGATAGTATGTTTGTCCTAGCTTGTAACCTTCTTCTGGAGGATTTATATAAACATATTCTCCAGAATTATCTGTAGAAATTTTTACATTCATAAAGTTTCCTTGAGAGTCTTTTACATTTATAAATAGGGAATTTTCATCTACCGGTGTTTTGAATTTTATAGTCCAGGTTTTCATTATACTTATATTTTTCTTGGTCTCAAGTTGAGTTATTTGTGACTTATCATCTGAGTCTGCATGTACAGATGGGGTAAAATGGGTATACGTTGTCATAAATAACACAAGAAGAAATAGTGGAACAATTTTTTCCCACTTGCTTTTATTAAGCATATTACATCACTCCCCTTTAATCTTCATAATATTCCATATAATATTATAATAATATGAATGGCATTTTAAAGCAAATTGAAATTTTATATATTTTAATAAAATAAGTAATAAGTATCAGAGTATATAAGTATGGCTTCCATCTATACCTAATACCTATTAGAGGAAAGGGCAATTTAATGCATTAGGATAAAAAAGGTATATGTAAAAAGATGTCATAGTATGTAATACAGCTGTGAAATTTAAATATTATATTGTTATATAAAATGCTTTGTTTTTAATAAATTAATAAATAATTAATTAAAAAACTTGACTTTTGATAAAATAGAAAATATAATAATACGAAACAAAGTAAAACGTAATAAAGCTACTAGGCGTGGATTGAAGTGATCTTAATTCTTATAGGGATAGGAGGAATTTTCGCTATGAAAATGGATTTAACCATAAGGAGAGCTGACCAGGATGATATTGAAATGATGACTCAGTTGTTAAAAGTTCTTTTTTCTATTGAGGAAGATTTTATTTTTAACGAGGAAAAGCAGAGGAGAGGGCTTGAAATCATGCTTGAAGACAGGGAGAATCGGTGTGTATTTATAGCGGAGTATAATAGTCAAATTGTGGGGATGATTTCAGGGCAAGTTTTGATTTCAACTGCTGAAGGAGGCATATCTGTATTGGTAGAAGATTTAATTGTTAAAGAGGTTTACAGGAAACGGAGTATTGGAAAAGAACTCCTCTTTAAAATAGAGGAATGGGCAGCTTTAAAGAAGGCAAAAAGACTTCAGCTCTTATCGGAAAATGACAACTTCCCTGCGTTAAATTTTTATAGGCATTTAAACTGGAATGATACAGGTCTTATATGTTTAAATAAAAATGATATATAGACTATTTTAATGTATAAAGGATGGTGCATTATGTCAGTTATAATAAAGCACAATAAAAAATTTATTATAGATAGAACTTTACCAGAAATTATGAGAAGCTCAGAAAAGATTCATGAGAATATGATAAAAAATTTTTTAATATTATTAAAGGAAATAGGTGTAGATTTAATAGAGATAAATAAGAGTACTTTAAATAAAATTAAAAATTTGCCTAGAGACCTAGATTATATATACAGTATAGACGATATTTGTGATATATATTTTTTAAATAAATGTGAATTTAAATTTAAATATATATCTGTGGATTATAAAAAGGCTGTTACTTTTAATTTTAATAAGGATATTTTAAATAAATTAAAAGATAAGAAAATAATACTTGAAGTGGACATTAAAATTTTAGATAAATTGCTTTCAAGTGAAGGCAATGAAATTTTTAATAAGTTAGATATAAGCTGTGTGAGGATAAAAGGTGTTGTAAAATACAATTTATCAGGATGGAGCGAATTAATAGAAAATATAAAAATTCATTTTTCTACAGAGGTGGACTTTTGTCCGGATAATAGGTTTTATATGGCAACAGCAATAGCTATGGAAGCTTGTTCAGATGGTGCGGATTTTATAACAGCAGCTTTTAATGGATCAATTTATGGATTTGCATCTCTAGAAGAAATTGTCTTAGGGCTTAAAGTGATAAAAGATGGAGAAGTGTCTGGAAATTTAAAGTTAATAGGCGAACTGTCAAAAGTATATACACAACTGACAGGGGAAAAAGTCTACTGTATGAAAGCTGTAATTGGAGAAGATATATTTAAATATGAATCTGGTATTCATGTAGATGGAATAGCAAAAAATCCATATACTTATGAACCCTATAATCCCTATGATATTGGAGAAAAGAGGACTATGTATATAGGAAAACATTCAGGGAAAAAAGCGGTAATGCTGCGTCTTAAAGAGTTAAATATAGACTATGAGGGAATTAATGGAAATAATTTTTTGAGTAAAATAAGGGAAGTAAGCATTAAATTAAAGAGAAATATTTTTGATGAGGAACTAATTCAAATTTACAATGACTTCAAAAATACCTGTTTGCAATAAAAATAAAGAAGTGTCAATTATGCATAGAAAAAAGATTGTGCATCGTGAACTGTCAATTGTGCATTGAAAAAAGGGGGGGATGTAAGTTGAATGTTAATATTGTGGATACCACTTTGAGAGACGGAGAACAAAAGGCTTGCGTAGCATTAGGTATAAAAGAAAAAGTAGAAATTGCCAAAATTATAAATGATATGGGTATTACTCAGATAGAAGCTGGAATAGCATCTATGGGAGGAGATGAAAAGACAAGTATTGAAAAAATTGTAAATCTCAATTTAAACAGCAAGATATCATCATGGAATAGAATGAATATAGATGATATAAACCATTCCATGGATTGCGGCGTGGATATAATTCATATATCCATTCCCTCATCAGATCTTCAAATTAAATCTAAGTTAGGAAAAGATAGGAGTTGGGTTGTAAATGCTATAAAAAAGTGTGTTGATTACACTTTGGACAAAGGATATGAGGTATCTGTGGGATTGGAAGATGCCAGCAGGGCAGATATAAATTTTTTAGTTGAATTATGTGAAACTGTTTTTCAAATGGGAGTAGAGAGAGTCAGATATGCAGATACAGTGGGCATTTTATATCCGAGAAAGATTTTTTATCATATAGATAAATTGAGACAGGATGTGCCTGTGGAAGTAGAAGTACATACACACAATGATTTTGGAATGGCACTTGCTAATTCTTTAGGAGCAGTAGAGGCCGGAGCTGCATTTGTGGATTGTACTGTTACGGGTATAGGAGAACGGGCTGGTAATTGCGATTTTGTAAAGTTTGCTAAAGTTTTATATATGCTGGAAGGTAACAAGGTGTCCTGTAGAGATTTTGATGATTTAATAGAAATGGAACAACAAATTAAAGATATTATAAAATTGTCAGAGTAATTAAGAATCACTTGATTTGTATAGAAATAGGAAGGAGATTACTATGGGGATGTATATGGTAAGTTATGATTTAAGTCATCCGGATTACAATAATGAAAAAGTAAAAGAGACTATACAAAGTTATGAAAATTGGTGCCATTATATGGATATAACTACCTACGTAATAGAAACTTCTGCATCTTATAAAGATATAAGAAATTCTTTGAGTAAATTTTTAATAGGTACTGACAGGTTAGTTATTTGTGAAATTCCTAATCCTGAAGTGTGGGTTACAAATAAAAAGTTAAATTGGAAAAATAAAACCTATGATGCCGGACATAAAAAAGGTAATTATAAATTAGCAATTTCAAGCAAGACAGGTGAGAATATAGATGAACATTTTGGACATACTGATAGATTTTATATCTATTCCTATAATGCAAATGGTATCAATTTCATAGAAATAAGAAAAGTGTACAGGTATCGTATAGGAGTTGAGGAATGTAATAATCATGATGAGAAGATTTCTAAGATATTAGAAACTGTAGAAGACTGTGATATTGTACTAACTTTAAAAATAGGACCGGAGGCTATAAAAAAACTAGAACAAAAAGGTATTAAAGTAATTCAGATAAATACAACTGTAGATAAAGGAATTGAGAAAGCCTTAGAAGAGATTATAATAATGAATTAAATTGTTAAAATATTATCGTGAAAGGGGGATAGTATACTAAATTTATAAATATATTACAAATTTAGTATAGAGATTATGAATAAAGAAATTGCAGTATTAGAAAATTATAATGGAGAAATAGCTTCTTTTTTAGAACCGGGTACAGTTAAACTATATACTAAACAAGATAAAGACTGGAAGATAAAAGATGAAATAATTTTTTCAATATACAAAATAACAGATGTGAATTTAATTCGAGAAAGAATTATAAAGATGGTAGAATCTCTAGGACAATGCAAAATTTTTGTAGGAAAAAAAATTGGAGGAATTCCCTACAGCATTTTAGAAAGATTTGGAGTAAATTCCTGGGAAATAACTGGGAAACCTGATGAATTTCTAGATCATGTTATGGAAAAAGAGGAGGATGAAGAGCGTAAATTATTAGAATCTTCTCCAAAATGTCAAGATAAGTGTGTATGTGAACCTATTAAAATTGGACAAGAGGGTCATTATTTTTTAGATCTTATTAAGGTACAACAACAGAATCCTAATATTACTACCAAACAAATATTAGTTCCATTTTTTAAAAATCAAACCTTTTCTGAATTAACAATAAACTGTAGTCATGTTCCAAAGTGGTTTGAAAATGAATTGGATAATTTTGGTTTAAAGGCTGACGTTCAAATAGAAGAAAAGAACCGGTTTAAAGTAACTGTTAAATATAAGACATATTGAGACTGAAACCATGTCTATTTTACGTAAGATAATAAATAATTCAATAGAAAAAGGATTTATTAGGTGTTGTAAAATAACATAATAAATCCTTTTTTCTCAACAATTCTTATATTATAAAGCCAATGCGCCTTTTTCTGAAGTTCTTATTCTTATAACCTCAGTGACATCTTTTACAAATATTTTTCCATCTCCTGGATTATGGGTTTGATTTGTGCTAATAATTACATCTACCACTTCTTGTACATCCTGATCATTTACCATTATTGTAAACAATCTTTTGGATATTAGTCTGTGTTGTTCAGACAAATTTTCTGCTTGGTGTACATTTATAGATATTTCACCATTAGATACATTAAGGTCTACCATTTTTTTACCGCGTCCAAGAACTTTTCTACAGGTAAAACAAGGGAATCCCGCTTTTTTCAAATTAGTTGCAGTTTTATTTACCATATTCATTCTAATAATAGCGTTAATTTCTTTCATAGTGTCCTCCTTTATTTAAAGTTCTTTAGAACCTGTACTAATTGTGTAAACTTCGTTTACAGGTGCTGTGAAAATTTTACCGTCTCCAAATGCCCCTTCTTCTCCAGTTTTTGCTGTGCTTATTATAGTATCTATTACTTCATCTTTGTCAGTGTCATTTACAACAATCATGAGCATTTCCTTAGGAATTTCATCATAATGTATGGAACCCACCTGAAGCCCTTGCTGCTTGCCCCTTCCTACAACATCATATTTTGTAACAGCCGGAAAACCTGCATTTGAAAGTGCGGATAAAACTGACTCTACTTTTTCTGGTCTTATAATAGCTTTAATCATTAACATAGAATTTCCTCCTAACGAAAGTTATTTATTTTATGAACGTCCTTAATTTGAACGTTATTATCTTTAATTTTAGATATCAACTATAATATTTAAGAGTATTTAAATTTTCCATATATCATCGAAACATCTTTTTCTGTTTTTTATATTTCCTTTACTGCAGGTATAGCAAAAAATTTTTTTTGCTTCCCGCCTTGTAATGTTACACTCTGGGTTGTGTCTTATCCAATGAATAATATTTTTTAATCTGAACATATTAATATCATTTATTCCTGTATTTAAGAGTCTTTTAATTATTGGCTTAAGTCCACCTTCGTCAGACATAAATATAGTTATACTTAATGCTTTTGCAATGGCTAGCGAATACACTTCTCCTAAATGACCGTGTCTTTTACAGAGATTTTCAAGGCCTATATACTCTTCACATAAAATTTTAAATGAATCCTTGTACACACTATATCCAATTTTATCAAGTATATTTTTGGGATATAATATCTCTAATTTTTTCATAGCTATCGATTGTTCTAGCTGCTCTCTTTTTGTGAGAATCTCCTCTTTATAAACATATTCATGTATGTAAGCCTTATCTGTTATATTATCAATGATTTTTATAAAAGCATTTATATCTTCAAATTGTACTAACTTATAATAAATATCCGCATCTAAAATTAAACAGCTGTATTTTCCATTATAAGTCATAAGGTATCTCTTCTAACCCTTCTTTTGAAAGATGTTCAAGTAATTTTTTTTTTACACCAAGTTTTTCAGGTGTCAAATCAAATAATTTTAGTACATACTTTAATTTATCATAAGTTCTTACAGTCATCTCATAAGAATTAATTGCTAAATCGATAAAGTTAGAGAAGCTTTTAATTTTTGTTAGTTCGTTGTTCCTAGAACACAAACCAAGTCTATTTTGTAATCGAAATATGGAATTACTACAATTAATATTAATTAATTCTTCATATCTCTCATAAGATATTTTACCTATACAATATAATTTTAGTACCATAGGTTTATAAGGAAATAAAAATATATCCATTAGCCTTATAATATCTTCCATAGTTATAGAATCTAGTTTATTTATTTTCATTTTTAGAAGTTGCGATTCTAAAATTGTATCTTTTACCAATAACTCGGAGGCAAAATAATTTGCTAGCATTTCATTTTTATCTATATTTTCCATACTATCAAATATATAATTAAATATTTTATCTTCTACGAGGAGCTCTTCATGATTTTCGGCAATACCAATAATATGTGCAAATTCATGAGCTGCTGCAAATATTTGTATTTCATAGGACATGAAGGTATTTATGAAGATAATATTTTCTTTGAAATGATTATTGCCAGCTTTAACATAAAAAGCACACACATTATCATTGATAGGATAATAGAGTACTTTACCTACTGATTCTAATAGCTTAAGCATATCATCTTTTATTATAGGGTTAATGATGTGATTTTCTTCTATCAAAATATTAATTTTGGATTTGATACTTTCGATGTCATTTTCCAGAAGTATTTTTTTTAGATAATTTGAATTCATGCAAATCTTCCTCCATATTTATATATTCTTTAATTATGAAATATATAAGTTTAAAATTATCTTTGTTGTAAAAGCTGTTAACGAATTTTTCAGATAAATTATCTTTACAGTAAATCTTTTTCTTTTTCCTTAAAAGCTTTTCTGGATCTACATCTAAAGTATTTGCAATTTTAGTTATTTCAACAGCATTTAGTGCTTTCTTACCTTGTACAATTTGTTTAAATACTTCATCTGAAACTCCAATCTTATGGGCAAACATAGATTGAGTCCAATTTTTTTTGTTAAGTTCAATAAGAATGCTATTTCCAATTACTTCAAAGAAATTCACTGCAAGCACCTCACCATTATTTTTGACCTTCAGATGATATATTCTCTATTTAATATCAGTCCTTGGTGTTCGATAAAGTATGATAAATGTTTTTATAAAACATAATAAGTTGGTATTAAAAATTATATTACACAATATAAATGAGTATTTTAGATATTTAAATGTATTTTTATATTGTTTCGTATTATTATATTTTTTATTTTGATAAAAGTCAAGTTGTTGTAATGAATTTTCATTTAATATGAGATAAGTTTTTATTATGGAATTCCATAATAATATAGTAAATCGTTTGTAAATCCAATAAATAATTAACTATTTATCAATAAGTTGTGGATTTTTTAATAAATAATCAAAAATACTATTGCAATTTACGAAACATTACATTACAATATTAACAATATAATAATATAATGTTTTATATAAATTCAAATAAATTCGCATAAAAATATTATGCGATATTATTCCTATTAAAAATTAAAAGAAGGGATGTGTGAATAGAAAGAGTAAAGTTTTAGGTGGTTATTAATATATCAATTTTAATATTATATTTTTGATATATTATCATTAATAGTATATTTATTTTAATAAAATGTTAATGAAACTATTGCCTTTTTATAAAAATTGTGGTATATTTTCATATAAATTATTATTCAAAATCATACTAACACTTTTTATAAGAATCTAAAAAGGTCTGATGTCTAATCGATATTTTATTGCTGGATAGTTATATTGGTAATTAATTTAGAAATATAGAAAGATAATTGTAATTAGGTTGTGGATAATTTAGGTAGGTTAATATGAACATAAGGGTATATCTCTTAGTTTTGTGAAGGAAATGCCAAGAGATATACTCAAAAAAATGAGTTAGAATATGCCAAATTCTAACTACACATATTAAAATTATACCATAAAAGAGCAGCAGGTTCAATATAGTTTTTAAACTGCAATTAATAATCTAAGGCAAATATAAAAGATTCTAAATGAAAAGCTGATAAGGAGATGATTAAGTTGAAAAATAAAAATTTAAGGGCTATAGATTATAATTCATGTGAAATCTATGTTCCAATTAACAGGTCCATGAAATCAAATATACATCCTTGTTTTGGAGATAACGCCCATAAATTTGCCAGAATGCATATACCTGTGGCTCCTAAATGTAATATAAGCTGTAATTACTGCAGTAGAAAATATGATTGTGTAAATGAAAGTAGACCTGGAGTTACAAGTGAAATTTTAAGTCCAGAAGAAGCTCTTGAAAAATTTAAAGTAGTTAAAAATAACATGAAAAATTTAACTGTTGTAGGCATAGCAGGTCCTGGAGATGCATTGGCAAATTTTCAAGAAGTAAAAAAATCTCTAACTCTTATAAGGGAAGAGTCTTCTGAAACTATATTTTGTCTATCGACAAATGGCCTTATGCTTCCCTTTTATGCAAATGACCTTATAAAACTTGGGGTATCCCATGTTACAGTAACTATAAATGCTGTAGATAAGAAAATAGGAGCAAAAATTTATAAAGAAGTTAACTATTTAGGCCATAAATATACGGGAGAAGAAGGGGCAGAAATACTTTTGGATAATCAGCTTAAAGGTCTTAAGCATTTATGTTCTAGGGGTATGGTATGTAAAGTAAATATAGTTATGCTTAAAGGAATAAATGACAAACATATAAAGGAAGTTGTTAAAAAAGTTAAAGAGTGCGGGGCATATATGACAAACATAATGCAGATGATACCAGTTCCAGGAAGTAGATTCGAACATTTGCCTCTGGTTTCAAATATAGAATTGAATGAAATGAGAAAGGAATGTGAGGGTGATATAAAGCAAATGTATCACTGCAGACAGTGCAGGGCAGATGCAATAGGTACCTTGGCGCAAGATCGTTCTATAGACTTCAGAAATATAGGATGTGGGAGCTGTGAAAGTAAAAATTCTGTTAAAGCAGAAAAAGATGACACTGAAAAAAGTATATCTAAAGGTAAAAAATATATATTTGCAATATCTTCTGAATCGGGTGTTAATATAGACCAACACTTCGGACATACTGCTGAATTTTATATTTATTCATATGATTCAGGTGTTATAAAGTTTTTGGAGAAGAGAGATGTAAATAAATACTGTACAGGCACTAATGAATGTGATGAGCATGAAGATAAAATTTCAAGAATAATTAGAACTATAAAGGACTGTGATGGAGTACTTGTACTTAGAATTGGATTTGATCCAAAAGAAAAATTAGAAAAAAAAGGAATTAAAGTTATAGAAATGTATGACTCTATAAATAAAGGTATTCTTCGGGCTGTTCGGAAATTTGAACAGGAATCTCACTGTCAGTTATCTTCTGTTATTGGAAAGTAACAGATTTAGCTATAGATTGTTAATTATTAATTGGATAAGGAGGTGGTGTCTATAGTTGAAAGTAAAAGACAACATGGAATTTAAGTATTTAGTTAACTAGCTTATTTTATTAAAAAATAATCAATTATAGATATTGTTTTTTAATATTTTAATAATAATTTTACAATTTAAAGGGGGAATAAAAAATGACAAGAAAGATAGCATTTTATGGTAAAGGTGGAATAGGTAAATCAACTACACAACAAAATACAGCTGCAGCACTGGCTCATTTCTATGGCAAAAAAGTTTTTATTCATGGGTGTGACCCCAAGGCAGACTGTACACGTCTTATACTTGGGGAGATGACTCAAAGTACAATAATGGATACTCTTAGAGAAGAAGGGGAGGATTCAATAACAGAAGAAGCTGTTATTAAAACAGGATTTAAAGATATACGCTGTGTTGAATCTGGAGGACCTGAGCCTGGTGTTGGATGTGCAGGAAGGGGTGTTATAACCTCAATTAATTTAATGGAAGAGCTTGGAGCTTATTCTCCTGATCTTGACTTTGTGCACTTTGACGTTTTAGGTGACGTTGTATGCGGAGGATTCGCAATGCCTATTCGTGAAGGAAAAGCACAGGAAGTATATATTGTTGCATCTGGAGAAATGATGGCAGTATATGCGGCAAATAACATTTGTAAGGGTATACTGAAATATGCAGATCAAGGTGGAGTCAGATTAGGTGGTATTATATGCAACAGCCGTATGGTTGATAAAGAGTTAGAACTCATGGAAGAATTTACTAGTGCCATAGGCACTCAACTTATTCACTTTATACCTAGGGATAATATAGTTCAAAAGGCAGAGTTTAATAAACAGACAGTAGTGGAATATGATCCTGACTGCAATCAGGCAAAGGAATATGGAGAATTAGCACGTAAGATTATAGAAAATAAAAATTTTGTTATACCTAAACCTTTAAAGATTAGTGACTTAGAACAAATGGTTATGAAATATGGTCTATTGGATTAATTGAAAATTCCTATGTATGCTTAAAGCCTGTCAGTTTCTTAATGAGTCTAATTGTTGTAAATACCTCCTCCTCTTTTGTATATTATTTAGAAATTTAAAGATATATGAATTAAAAGTGTGAACAGAGTGGAGGTAGTTTACTTCAAATAAAAGATAATATTTAAAAATTAAGGAGGTATGTAAAAAATGCCATTAAAGCTATTTAAATGTGATGAAACTATTCCAGAACGAAAAAGACATTGTTATGTAAAACAGCCTGGAGAAGATACCACAATGTTTTTACCAGATGCAAACATAAATACTATTCCAGGAACACTTTCTGAAAGAGGCTGCAGTTTTTGTGGATCAAAGCTGGTTATAGGGGGAGTTCTCAAGGATACAATTCAGTTAATTCACGGTCCTGTTGGATGTTCATATAATACTTGGCACACAAAGCGTTATCCGAGTGATAATGATAATTTTCAGCTTAAGTATGCATGGTCAACTGATGTTAAAGAAAAGCATGTTGTGTTTGGCGGTGAAAAAGTATTAAAGCAAAGTATGCTGGAAGCTTTTGCGGAATTTCCAAATATAAAAAGAATGATAGTTTATACCACCTGTGCTACAGCATTAATTGGTGATGACCCAAAAGCAGTTGCAAGAGAAGTGCAAAAAGAATTAGGGGATGTAGATATATTTTGTTCGGAATGTGCCGGATTTGCAGGGGTTAGCCAATCGAAAGGACACCATGTATTCAATATTAGCTGGATGCATGATAAGGTGGGAACTTTTGAACCTGAAATCAAAAGTCCATATACCATAAATCTTATTGGAGATTATAATATTCAGGGAGACAGCTATGTTATAAACAGATATCTTGACAGATTGGGAATCCAGGTGATAGCCCATTTTACAGGTAATGGTACCTACGATGGCCTCAGGTCCATGCATAAAGCCAAGCTAAGCGTAGTTAACTGTGCCAGGTCTGCAGGATATATAGCCAATGAACTAAAAAAGTCATACGATATTCCCCGTATTGACATTGATTCATGGGGTTTTGATTATACTGCAGAAGGACTGAGGAAAATAGGTACATTCTTTGGAATAGAGGATAAAGTAGAAGAGTTAATAGCTGAAGAATATGCAAAATGGAAGCCAAAACTTGATTGGTACAAAGAAAGGTTAAAAGGTAAGAAAGCTTGTATATGGACAGGTGGACCGAGGTTATGGCACTGGACAAAATGCCTTGAAGATGATTTAGGTGTTGAAGTTGTAGCAATGTCATCAAAATTTGGGCACCAGGAAGATTTTGAAAAAGTAATTGCAAGGGGAAAGACAGGGGCAATTTATTTAGATGATGCCAATGAATTGGAATTCTTTGAAGTTTTAGATCAAATTAAAGCGGATGTAATATTTACCGGTCCTAGAGTTGGTGATTTAGTTAAAAAATTGCATATACCATATATTAATGGACACGCATATCACAACGGACCTTATATGGGATTTGAAGGTTTTGTAAATTTGGCAAGGGATGTATACAATGCTACCAGATCTCCACTTTGGAGTCTTGCCGGAGAAGATATAAGAGAGGTGTAGGATATTTATGAAAAGTAGAGTAGAAGAATTATTTTCATTTATTCAAGAGCGTTGTTTGTGGCAATTTTATTCTCGTTCTTGGGATAGAGAACAGAATATAAACCAAATTTTAGATACTACACTGGAAATTTTTGCAGGTAAGCAAGTAAAAGATGAAACATTAATGGATAAGTATTTTTACACTGAGGCCAAGTCATTTTCACAAGTTATTAAAGAGAAGTTTCCGTGGTTTTTAGAACTTGATGAATCGGAGAAAAAATCTTTAATTAATGACCTCAAGGCAAAATTATTAGATGTAACTGTAACAAAATCATTAAATGCAGAATTAAAAAATCCAAATTATTAACAAATTAGAATAGAGGTGACAATATGTCTTTAAAAATAAAAGAAAAAGAACGTGTGGGAGTAGTAAACCCGATGTATAATTGTCAGCCTTGCGGTGCAGAGTTTGCATCTATAGGACTAAAAGATTGCATTCCTTTAGTCCACGGCGGACAGGGATGCTCAATGTTTGTAAGGCTACTATTTGCACAGCATTTTAAAGAAAATTTTGAAATGGCATCATCTTCCATACATGAGCATGCAGCTGTTTTTGGAGGAAAGAAAAATGCGGAAGATGGAATTCAGGTACTTGTAGACAGGTATCCAGATTTAAGAATAATTCCTATTGTTACTACCTGTTCAACTGAAACCATAGGTGATGATATTGAAGGTATAGTGGAAATTATGAATAGGAAGCTAAAGAAATCACATCCTGATAGGAAAGTTACCCTTATTCCAGTTCATACCCCAAGTTATAGTGGAAGTCATGTTCAGGGCTATAATGTAGCTATAAAAGCATTCGTCAATGCTTTAGCAAAAAAAGGGGAGCCAAATGATAAATTGAATATTATAACTGGGTGGCTAAATCCCGGTGATGTAGTTGAAATTAAGCATATATTAAAAGAAATGGATGTAAAGGGAAATATACTTATAGATACGGAAACATTTATGACACCAATTATGCCAGATAAATCCAGATTTGCATACGGGAATACAACAGTAGAGGATATAGAAGATTCTGCTAATTCTCTTGGTACTATAGCTCTATGCAAATACGAAGGAGGTGCTGCAGCTCAGCTTCTTGAAACAAAATTTAAAGTTCCAGCAGTAATTGAGGATATACCTATTGGTATAAAAAATACAGATAAGTTTTTGAAAAACATCAGTAAATTAACAGGTAAACCAATACCACAATCATTGGTTGAAGAACGTGGATTAGCCATTGATACCATGGTAAATCTGGCCCACATGTTCTTTGCAAATAAAAAAGTTGCAATTTATGGTGATCCTGATTTGGTTATAGGACTTGCACAATTTTGTTTGGAATGTGAATTAGAACCTGTACTTCTTTTGCTGGGAGATGATAACAAGGCTTATCAAAAGGATGCTAGATTAACTGAAATAGAGGAAAATGCAAATTGTAATATAGAAGTAATATGGAATTCCGATTTGTGGGAATTAGAGCGCAGATTAAAGGATAAATCAATAGATATAGATTTGATTATGGGACATTCTAAAGGCAGATTTATGGCAATAGATTATAAAATTCCTATGGTTAGAGTGGGATTCCCGACTTTTGATAGGTCAGGTTTATGGAGACAGCCTGTTATTGGATACAAAGGTGCTATGCTGCTGGCTGACATGATTGCTAACACCATGTTTGCTGATATGGAAAACAAGCATGATAGAGAATGGATTTTAAATACATGGTAGTTCATAATAAATAAACTAGTAATTTTAAGTATATTGCCCATTTGACTGGAAGTCAATTAGTTATTAATGGGCAATATGCTCAATTAATTCAGTTTTCAGGGGGTGCTTTTTATTGAATAGTATAAATGATAGTATTGTTTTTCATGGTAAATTGAGTAGATTATACCGTCTGGCCAAAGAAGGCAAGATTAAAACTAATCTGCAGGGCAGCCATACCCGTCCGTGTAAATTTTGGACAGCTACAAAAATTTTGAGTGGTATAAGAAATTCCATTGTCATTGCTCATGGCCCCAGTGGATGTGCCTATGGAGTTAAACAATCGTATAAGTTAACCAACAGTAGAAACAGTGGTGCCCCTTATGAGGCAGTAGTCAGTACTAATATGGATGAAAAATATGTAATATACGGAGGAGAGAAAGGGTTAAAAGGAGCCATTAAAGAAGTAGATAATAAATATCATCCAGATGTAATTTTTATTGCTACCAGCTGTGCAACTGGGATTATCGGGGATAATGTAGATGCCGTGGCAGATAAAATAAAGGATGAGATAAATGCCCAAATAATGCCTATACATTGTGAAGGATTTGCAGGAGAATACAGAAGTGGATTTGATCTGGTATTTAAACAAATTGTAAGATTTATGGAACCTCCTACTGACGAAGAAAAAGCTAGATTGGCGCATTTTGTAAATATTGTAGGAGGTAAAATGGGACCTGAAAGAACTGAAGTGGATACAGATGTAAAAGAACTGGTAAGATTGATAAAGGGAATGGGTGCAGAAGTTAATTCAGTTATTGCAGGCAATTGTACTTTAGAGGAAATTAAAAGAGCACCTAGTGTTGCCGTAAATTGTACTCTTTGTCTGGATTTAGGCTATGCCATAGGAAATGCTATGTTAGAGGAATATGGAACTCCATTAAACTCCACGATATTACCTTATGGTATTAGTGCCACTAAAAAATGGTTAAAAGGTGCAGCTAAAAAATTAGGAATGGAAAAAGAAGCTGAAGATTTAATAGAAAGAGAATATAATGAAATAAAAGATGAATTTGAGGAAGCTAAAAAATTTCTTCAAGGGAAACTGGCTATTGTTGAGGGACATGATGCCATTAAATCATTATCCATTGCCCATATGCTTGAACGTGATCTTGGAATGCGTCCAGTTATATTTAATTTTCATCCCTGGAGTACAGAGGCAAGGGAAACCAGTATAGATTATTTATTAGAAACTGGATTGGATCCTGAGGTTTTAATTACTAAAGGTACTATTGCTTTTGGCAAATATGAATCCATGAAGCAGACGGAAGAGGAATTGCTGGCTTTTCTTGGGGGACTCAGTGAGGATTCAGCTGTTTATTTTGGTTCTTCTCTCAGCTTTCCAACCATACCTTTGGTGGATTTAAATGCGATACTAAACCGTCCGAGATTTGGATTTAGAGGGGCACTTAAGGTGGCTAAGTGTGTTAAAACAGCACTGGAATATTCTTTTAGGCCAAGAAGTTCATTATCTAAGAGAATGGTTTTTCCTGAAAAGTCAGGTCTTGCATCTATTCAATCATTAACACCTAAGCTAGGGCAAGATATGCCTGATTGTACAGTATATGCACATAGGAGGAGAGGTAAATGTATGATGAGTTAAAATTCCATAATTGTGAACACAGCAAGGATCCGGTTTTAGGATGTGCACTTGAAGGTGTTGCCAGTGTAATAGCAGGAATAGATGATGTGAGTATTGTTATTCATTCACCACAAGGGTGTGCAGCAACTGTGGCAAATGCATACGATTTACATGAGATAGATTTTACACGTAGAAAAATAGGTTGTACCCGTTTATTTGAAACAGATGTTATTATGGGAGCTTCGGAGAAACTTAAGCAACTTATAAAAGATGCAGATAATACTTTTAATACTAAAACTATGTTTGTAGTGGGTACCTGTGCTGCGGATATAATTGGTGAAAATATAGAAGGAATATGTAAAAGTATGCAGCCCGAGATAAAGGCAAGACTTATACCTATAGTTGCAGGAGGATTTAGAGGTAACAGCTATGACGGACAGGATATAGCCTTAAATGCCATTATACCACTTATAAAAAAGAGTGAAAAAAAATACAGAAATAGTGTAAATATTATATCACCACAGGCAAATTTAAATCCAACCTGGTGGGAAGATCTAAATTGGGTAATCAAAACTTTAAATTCATTAGGCATGAATGTTCAGGCAGTTCTTCCCCACAATACTTCCATGGAAGAAATTGAAAATGCAGCATCAGCATCGGCTAATATACTCTTAAGCCATGATGCAGGTTATGGGTTCGCAAAAAAAATGGAGAAAATACACAATATACCTTTAATTCTTTCGGATATCCCACTGCCCATTGGTACAGAAAATACTGCTAGGTGGCTTAGGGCAGTAGGCATGCATTTTGGCGTTGAAGATAAAGTAGAACAGATAATTAAAGAAGGAGAAGAAAAAGTAATAAGTTTGTTGAGAAAGAGGGCACTTATGATAATTCCACGTTATCGGAACTGCAGGATTGCCATATCTGCAGATGCTACTATGGGAATTGGCCTTGTGAGAATGTTATTTAAAGAATTAGAAATGATTCCTGAAGTTATAATGATAAAATCTGATAGGGAAGAAGCAAAAAAAGTACTTAATTGGGAGCTAAGCACCCTGGGTATTTCACCCAAGGTAGCATTTTCTGTAGATGGATATCAGATTAAAAAAGGGTTAAATGATTTTTGTGTTGATACAGTTATTGGTTCTGCCTGGGAAAAGTATATGGCAGAAGAAATAGGAATAAAAGTTGCCTTTGATGTTTTAAATCCCACAAATAGAGATATATATGTTGATAGAGCATATTTTGGATATGATGGTATGCTTAATATACTGGAAATTATGGGTAATGATTGGGAAAGAGCATACCGTTCAAAGGAAATTAGCTGGGCGCAATATGAATAATTTTTATTAGCTTTCTCCTATGATTTTTCCTGTTTCACTCGTATCATACAGGTCAATACCTTGAATTTCCATTTTGAATTCCTGGGAATTTAGTATGGAAAGTATTGTTTGAATAATGGGAGATTCAAAATCCTCTTTTTTAATAACTAAATCACATTTTTGTTTTTGTATTGGTATGAATTCTACATTTTTCACTTGAGAAATAGTTTTTTGATTTGCCACAGCAATATCTGCTTCACCTCTGGATACAGCACTTGCTGCTGCAAAATGAGAGAAAACTTCTACATCATAGCCATTGATAAGTTTTCCTGATATTCCAAGTTTCCTAAATTGTTCATCTATAAATATACGTATACTGGAACCTTTTTCTCTGTTTACCATAATAATGCCAGGCTTTGATAGATCATCCCATGAGGATATATTTTTGGGATTCCCTTTTAAAACGTAAAAACCCTGCATATGACATGCAAGACGGACAATTACGCAGGGAATACCAGGTAATAATCTGCGGATATAGGGTATATTGTAGATGTTATTGTCTGAATCCCATAGACTGCAAGAAGTAACAGAAGCATTGCCTTTATATAGATTTACCAACCCATCATAGCCTCCTATGTATCTTCGTAGTACTTGAAATTCATTTAGATGATGTCCCAGATGTTGCGTCAATACATCAAGAAGCAGTTCCTGGCCGCATATGATAAAGTTTTTGTCTTCGGATAATGGGGGTTGAAGTATTTGAGTCCTGTGTTCAATAATAGGATTAATAGTCTTAATATTATTAGTTCTGCTTTTATTTTTATAATATTCAACATCTTCAATGTCAACACGAACCTTTCGACCGATGCGATAAGAAGGCAATTCACCTTTCTTAATCAAATCATATACTGTATTTTTTGATATATCTAAAAGTTCCGCTACTTCTTGTGCGGATAATGATGTTTTATCTTTCATATAAATGCTCCACCTTTTTAATAAAATAATATGAATTGAACTACTTTAAACTAAAGCAGTAATCATTAAACATATTATCTACTATTTCATAGTATTTTGCAAGGCTAATATTATTTATTAAAGCTCATATAACATAGGAATACAAAAATGTTATATGAGCTTTAAATTCATAAATTTATTTTTTAGGATTCATTATGTCGTCTAGATCTTCGCTGTTTACATTATAATTATAATATATTTTGTAAAATTCTTCCACTTCTTTACTCATATCTATATCTGTAAACATGTCAGGGTATAAAGTTTTAGCTGCCCATAATACTTGTAGTGTATTATCACCACTTCTTGCACACCATACATTAACACCTTTGGGATTTATGTAAACTTTATTGTTTTTAACTGCATTAATGTTTTTAAATCGCTCATCTTTTAAAATTGCATCTTTGTTAGGTGCATCTCTGACTATAATACATCAGGATTCCATTGAACTACATTTTCTATAGAAACAGTTTTAGACATACCTGTAACTCCATTTTGTGCAGCTGTGTTTATACCACCAGCTGTTTCTATCCAGGAAGTAACTATTGAGTTATTTCCATCGGTACTTAAAGGGCTATCTGCTGAATAATATACTTTTAACTTGTCATTGTCAGAAATAGATGAAGTTTTTTCAGTAATACGTTTTATATTAGAATCATAATAGGAACAAAATTCAGAAGCTTTTTTATTTTCTTCTTCTCCAAGTAAATTCCCCATTAAAGTTACAGACTTTTTAAGTTCTTCTGGTGTATCGTAGGATATTATAACTACAGGTATATTTAATTGTTCTATTTTTTCCTGAAGTGCTTCTTTACCCGACCATAATACAACTACATCTGGTTTTGATTTAATAAGTTCTTCAATATTCACTTCTTTATCAAAAGGTGCCGATACTGTCTCTATTTTAGGATAAATTTTTATATACCAGGGATTGGATTTAATAGAAGGCAATGTTGCAACTATTTTATCAGCACCTCCTATCATTACTGCTAATTGAGTCATTGCTGTTCCATTTATGGCTATTCGGTTGACCTGGGAAGGTATAATTACTTTTCTTCCTGACATATCCGTAATAGTTTTTTTAGTAGAAGATTGTGTACTCTCACTATGGGTTTGTTTAGATTGTTTATTTGTACATCCTGCTGACCATAGCACTAAAGTCAGTATTATTAAAAATATATTTAATAGTTTAAAATTCTGTTTTTTCAAAGTTGAACACATCTCCTTATATAATTTATAAATTAATCAGTTTATTGTGGTACTTGTCCATTTAAAATTCTTTGAACTTCATCATCTGACAGTGAGTAATTAAAAAATGTTTTATAAAACCATTTAGTTTCCTTAGCAATATCTAAAGATTGGAACTTTTCAGGATATAAGGTCTTTGCTGCCCACTGGATTTGAAGGGCTTCTTCTGCACTATATCTATCCCAGGAAAAAGCCCCGTCTGGATTTACATATACTCTTTTATTTTTTACAGCATTTGTTTTTTGCCAGGTTTCATCGTTTAATATTTTATTAATACTTTCTTTTCTATCTGCACTGCCCACTGTGCTGCTTACTATAATAACATCAGGATTCCACTTTAATATTTGCTCCATAGATACTTCTTTTGCATTGCTGCTAACATCTCCAGATGCATTTATACCACCGGCTACTTTAATCCAGGAATCAATTATGGTATCTTTTCCATCTACTTTAAGGGGAGAAAAGTCTGCTAGATGAAGTACTTTAAGTTTTTGATCTTCTGGTATTTTAGAGGTAACATTATTTAACATAGTTATTTTTTTATCTAGGTAAGAAGTGTACTCCTCAGCTCTTTTTTTACCTTCTTCGCCCAGGATATCTCCTGTAAGTTTTACGCATGTTTTCATACTATCAAAATCTTTAAATTTAACTTGAACCACTGGAATTTTTAAAGCTAACATTTTATTAACATTTTTATTTTCTGTAGACATAAATAAAATATCCGGTTTACTCTTAATAAGTTCTTCCATGTTTATGTTACTTGCGTCCACACTAAATGCAGTAACTGCATTACTCATTTTAGGAGTTACTTTAAAAAGCCAAGGTTTTAATTGGGCGTTAAGGGTAGTTGCAACTATTTTATCTCCAGAACCAAGCATTACCACTATTGCATTATGAGCTCCCCAGGCATCGGCAATACGAGAAATATTGGTAGGTACTTCTACCGTACCTCCGCTTGAATCGGTAACTGTTATCTTGTTAGATTTAGTAGAAGTTTGAGTTTTGGATATTTGTTTATTACATCCGATTAATGTAAAAACTCCCAGTATAATACTGAACAATATTAAAGCTGATTTTTTCTTCATATTATAATCACTCCTAATTATCTATTAATTTTTAGCAATAGTTAGTTAACAAAGGTATACATGCCTTTATAGGTTCACCTTGGTTATTTACTGTACTGGTAATTTTTACATCAACTCCATAAGCTGACCTTAAATTTTTTTCCGTAACCACATCATCTACATTGCCCACAGTAAATATATTATTTTTCTGCATCAATGCTACTTTGCTGGAACAGAGAAAAGTATGATCAGGAAAATGTGTAGTCATAATGACTCCTAAGCCTTTTTTCACCAGGAAGTTGATCTGATCAAGTACTCTGATTTGGTTACCAAAATCTAAATTAGAAGTAGGCTCATCCATAACAAGAATACTTGGCTGCTGGGTTAGCGCTCTTGCTATTAAAACCATCTGCCGTTCTCCTCCACTGATTTCTGTATAGATTTTATTCTTTAAAAATGATATTCCTAAAGTTTCTAGAGATTCTTCTGCAATAGCTATGTCATTTTTTGAAGGTGATGCAAAAGCTCCTAAATGGGCAGTACGCCCCATAGTAACAACATCAAGTACAGAAAAAGGGAAGGGAGGGGTGTGGGCTTGAGGCACATACCCAATAGCTTTAGCTAGTTTTTTCCTAGACAAGTTGTTGATATTTTCTCCATCTAAAATAATCTCTCCACCTTGTAATTTTAAAAAGCCTAAAATAGTTTTAAAAAATGTAGTCTTACCTACACCGTTAGGCCCAAGCAAACATAGTGTTTCTCCAGATTTCACATTTACAGATATACCTTTAACTACAGCTCTGGATCCATAACCGCAAATCGCATTTTTAATTTCTAGCTTCATATCCAACCTCTCCTTCCTTTTAACAATAGATAAATGAATATAGGAGCACCTATAATGGCTGTAAGTATCCCAAGGGGGATTTCCACAGTAAATATACTGCGGGCTACATCGTCTACTAAAAGTAGAAAAGTACTTCCGATAAGTATAGAAGCAGGCAATAAAAGCTTATAATTGGGTCCTACCAAAAATCTAGCAATATGTGGAATAATAAGTCCTACCCAGCCTATCATCCCACTGATTGATACAGATGATGCTGTAAGCAAAGTTGAACAAATGATAACTACTATACGAATTTTACGGGTGTCTATTCCCATGGCCTGAGCTTCCTCTTCTCCAAAAGACAGAACATTGAGTTTCCATCTTAAAAGTAATATGGGAATGATTCCTAAAATTAGTGGAATAATTAGAATTATTACATCTCTTGTACTAACGGAAGAGAGACCTCCCATAAGCCAGAAAGTAATGGCCGGTAATTTGCTCTCAGGATCAGCTATATATTTAGTAATAGAAATAAAAGATGAAAACAAGGTTGAAATGACCATTCCTGTAAGTACAAGTACTAAAATGGCGTTATTTCCTCTACCTATAATACTGGCGATTGTGTATGTAAGGAGTACAGCGGCAAGTCCTAATAAAAAGGCAGAAAATTGTATACCTACAATGTTGAAAGACATTAAAATAGCAATAGCAGCTCCAAAACCTGCACCAGCAGAAGCACCTAAAATATCTGGAGAAACCATGGGATTCTTAAATAACCCTTGATATGTGGCACCTGCTGTGGCTAAGGCAGCTCCCACCATCATGGCAGCAATAATTCTAGGAATACGAACTTGAAATAAAACCGTTTCTACAGTTTGAGACCAGGTTATAGGAAGGTTAAAAAGTTTGCCTGTAAAAATATCAAATAATTGAGAAAGTGGAATGCCATATCTTCCAAGGGTAAGGGATAATATGAAAGCAATTACAGGCATTATAGTTAGACCAATCATAACATTATTTTGTTTTCTTTTTTCTTTTTTTACGGAATTGGGCATATACATTGATATTGTTGATTTCTGTTCTATTTTACTTACACTTTTCATTTAAATCACCCTTTTGATTTATATTAGTTTAAATGGGCAAAACCATTTGTAAATATATAAAATGAAATTTGTTCACTTCAAATTATTTGGTAATTTCCTCATGTATTTGTGCATCTGTTATGTTGTCATACAAATATACTTTTGAGTAAAAGATCTTAACTTCTTTGTCGATATCCAAATTTACTTTATCGGGATAAAGAGTATTTGCTGTCCATACTAGACCCATTAATGACTGAATTCTATCTAACATTTCGTATTTTAAAGATGCATAAACACGTTTATTCTTTACAGCATTTATACCTTCCCACTGGGGACTTAAAAGTATTTCATCACGTGCTCCGGAGGTTTTGGTTATAATCACATCTGGATTAAATTTGAGAATTTGCTCCATAGAAGCAGTTATACTCTCATTTTCTTCATCTGCCTTTGATATAGAAACAGTATCATAAAGGTTTATCCCTCCTGCATCCCGTATAATTGAAGCCATAATGCTTTTTGTTCCCACTGTTTTATTGATGTCTGGCTGAGCATAATATACTTTTAGTTTCTCATTTTCAGAAATTTTAGATGTTTTGTTTATAACTTTGGCAATGGTCTTACTCCAGTAATCTGCCAGCTCATTTCCTTCTTTTTCGTTACCCACCAGTTTTCCTATAAATCTCCAAGATTCTTCATATTCTAAAAGGCTATCCTTTGAAGCTGCAACTATTGGAGCAGAATAATCCTGCTGTTCTTTGTCAAGGTTTGTATCTTTCTTTAAAGATACAATAACATCTGGTTTTATGGTTAGCATTTGTTCTCTACTTATATTTCCATCGTGAAAAATTCCTGTTACAGGAAGGCTTCTAAGTCTCTCAATCTCTTCATTTTTCATAAAAAATAGCCGATCTTTAAATTGCTTATCAATGCTGGCTAATTTTTTTGGGGCTAATCTCCAGACCATATGTGAAGGAATGGGATGGATACAGCTGATTTTATTAATTTCAGAGGGTATATTAACTTTGCGTCCGGCCATATCAGTAATACTGACAGTTTTATTTCCAGATGACGCTTCTTTGATATTACTGTTTTTTCCGTTGCATGCTGAGAGCAGCAATGATGATGTTATTAACAATGATGCAGTATAAATAATAATATTTGAAGTCCTTTTTTTCAAATCAATCGTCTCCCTTAATTCAATTTTCTTGGCTATTGGGAATCTTTAAATATAATGTAATATATTTTTATTGTGCAATAGCATTTTTTAACAGTTCTTGTACTTCTTGATCTGTAAGTTCATAGTTATAGAAGGTGTGGAAGAAATTTTTTATTTCCTTATTCATATCTAATTTAACGTATTCCGGATATAGTAAATTTGCCAGCCATTCTATACCGAGTACCCTCACAGCGGAAGGTGGCCTGTCAACCCAGTTAAAAGGTAGTGAAGGTGTAATGTATATTTTTTTGTTCTTTATTGCGTTAATGTTTGACCATCTAGTGTCACTGTAGACTTTAGAATAAAAGTCTCCTTTCATTCCGGTAGCACCTACTAAAATAACATCTGGATTCCAGGACATTATCTGTTCCATAGATACATTTGCCATAGAACCAACCTTGGTTTCGTATATGTCAGCTACGTTTTTACCTCCTGAATCATCCAGTACTTCAGTGTGTACATTTCCAGAGATATCAGTTTGAAGCCAGGAAGCTCCTTCTGCATAATATACCTTTAGCTGCTTGTCTGTAGGTATCTTTTTAACCATTTCTTCTGTATTATCAAGGACTTTTCTGCAGTAATCAGCAAGAGTTTTTGCTCTTTTTTGTTCTCCCAGGCACTCTCCTAAGAAGGTAAATACCTTGTCAGAATTATTTACGTCTATATCTACCATTACTACTGGAATTTTAAGCTGTTTTTGAATATCATCAGCAGCGTAAACTTCATCTTCATTTGAAGCGACGATTAAATCTGGTTTTAGCTTAATTATATTTTCAAAATTACTGCTTTTATCTTCACTTGCTCCAATTACGGGAAGTTTAAAATATTTTTCACCAATATATTTTTTAGCATCAGGTTTTAGAGTAAAACTCCAACCTAATAGTTTATCTGGTGCCAGCATAAATACATCAACAGTTGTATTGTTACTAAGAGAAATCACTTTGTTCACTTTAGTTGGAATAGTTACTTTTCTTCCCTCCATATCAGTAACTTCCCTGGTAGTTTTTGTTTCTGATGCTGTTTTATTAGAATTAGTACTACAAGCAGTAATGCTAACAGTAGTCATGATAAAAGCTAATCCCAGCACAATTATGAATTTTAATTTTTTAGTCATGTTAATAACCCCCTCTATATACGTATTACGATTAAACTATAATTTTTTTAATTTGTTCTTCAGTTTCTGGACCTTTATAACAAAATGATAACTTATCATAATAAATGCATTTTCCTCGACAGTACATTTTATTTTTACAATCTCTAATACAGAGATTCTTTATTATTTCTTTTCTATAATCTTTATATTTTTCATGCCAGATGGCTTCCATAGTATATTGTTTCAGATTGTAGGAAAACCTTTGATCATTAGCAAAGGAACAGGGTTTTACATTCAATTCTTCATCAATATAAACTGAAAAAAACCCACATTCGCAGGAATCAATATAGTCTACATTGATATCTGTATACCTCATTAGAACTGGTACAAAACAGGCATCAAAACCCACTCTGGCAGTGCACATATTATTTTCAGTTAAGGATGTAAATTCCTTGAACTTCTCATCCATATTTAAACATTTATCTATAGAAGCCCTGCCTTTAGGCTTATAAGTTAAAAAAATTATGCCGTTGATATTTTTGAATAAATCATTATATTTGCCCTTTAAAATATCTATAGCTTCATATATTGACCCATTATCTAAAATAAAATGTATATTTGCCTTTATACCTTCGTCTGCAAGAAGTTTTATTTTATTTGGTTTTAATTCATTAATTGTACCAATTGATATTGCAGCAGCACCTACTCTTTCTTTCATATATTTAGCCATAGTTTTGTCAAGATGAATTCCATTAGTTGTAAAATTAGCTACAATACCTTTTTTATTTGTTTTTTTGAGTATTTGTATAAAATATGGATGTTCTAAAGGTTCACCGCCGCCTAAAGCAACTTGAAATACATTTCCCCATCTTTTACTATTTAAAGAGGATAGAATATAATCATACTCATCCAACAGCATAAAAGAATTATTTTCTGTGCTTCCCTTATAGCAAAATTCACATCCTTTTGTACAATGATTGCTAATTGAAATATCCGCTAACTCCGGCCAGGGTGCATATTCTGGATTAGTATTAATGGAGCTTCCCCAACGCATAGTTACTCCGGTTTCCGTATCTCCATAGAAGTTATAATTTTTACTATGCCTTCTTACTTTCATCTAATCTACCTCCAGTAAATATCATTTGATTTTGTCACATTTATCAGTATCTTTTTTTTCACAACTGCCACAAGCTATATTCTCACAATTTTTTTCTATGGGAGGGGTATCATCTTTTATTACCTGAACAGATCCCAAACCTTTAAATTCACCAGAAAGTCTTCCGTTTACAAAATATTCGCCATATATATAAGACCATAATTCTTCCTCACTTAAAGTTGAAAAGTCTACATCTTCTATAGGTTTATCAAATGAAATATCATACTTACAATCTCTCTTTTTAATAAGTGCATACCTTTTAGAGTATACTTCTCTGTCAAGTAATTTTATCTTTGTTCCAGTATTGATTAAATCTTCTCGTACTGCGTTATAGATTCTGCTTCTCTTTACATTGTTAGTATAAAATTCAGGTTTTTTCTTCTTCATAAACTCAATAAAGTCTACATTCATTGTAATGATATAACTTACGGAACTACTGTTTGTTACATAATCAGTTCTTATTTTCATAACTTTTTCACCTCTTGGCTTTTTTAATGTTTTAATACATTTTAGTATTAAAAGTTACACTATTTCTCAAAATAGGTGCTTTAGTAATGTTTAGTAGTGTTTTGTATCATTATATTTTTTATTTTATTAAAAGTCAAGTTTTATAGGGCGATTTTTATTTATTTATTAAAAAAACCACTAATAAATTATCGATATATAACTTTGCGTATAATTTCTCGTTATAAAAGTTACTTCATCTAAGGAATGGATAATAATGTTACTTTATATTTTTATTTTTTTTTATACAGTAAAAAATAGGAATAAAAGTTTGAGGTAAAGGGAAAAAGTGCCAGTATTAATATAATAATACTGGCACTTGCTATATTACTTCTATACTATATAGGCAAAAATTAATAATAGATTATAAGGATATAATGATGCTTATTTAAAGCAGCATCGAGTTTATTTCAGATAATACTAAGTTTGTTGATTAAGAAAATAATTTTTCATTGTAAAATTTGATTAACAATATCTTGAGATATTACTCCTTCTCCTCCTAGAATATGAATTTGATTGGCATTTGCTGTTTTTGATTTGATATAATTTTTTATATCACTAGAATTATTTTTATCAAGTAATACAACTGGTGCATTTTCTTTGCTAGCTGCAGCAGAACCACAGAGGGCATCTGCAAATTCGCTTCCTGAGGCAAGATAAATGTTGGATAAATCATATTTATCATCAAACTTACTTAACACGGCAAGATTTGTAGCATATCTATCTAGACCTGATATTCTTTCAGCTCCTAAATTTTTAACTATACTATCATGTACAACTCCAGTTCCGCCAATTACATATGGTGTACTTTTGTTGTCCTTTATATATTGTAAAGTGTCGTCATTTAACTGGCTGCCATCTGTCAGAAGTATAGGACTTCCTGATAAGGCTGCATAAGATGATATGGATATACCATCTGAAAATTCTTTTCCAGAAGCTATAAATACCTGTCCAGGACTGCTTATTTGTTTTGCAACTTCAAGTGAAGTAGCATATCTATCTGAACCGGATATTCTCTCTATATTTATTCCCATTGTTTTTAGGGCATTTTCTATTGAGCCTGATATAACTCCGATACCTCCAATTATATATACTTTCTTCACCTTCAATCTTGAAAGTTCTGCTGCTGTATTTTTATCAAGTGAATCATTTGAAGTTAACAGTATAGGTGCATTTATTTGTTTTGCAAAAGGTGCTGCACTAAGTGCATCGGCAAAAGCTTCCCCGGAAACTAATACTGCTGAATCTGTATTAGCCCATCCATTTTCCGATATTTTTACTGAAGTTTCGTATCTATTTGAGCCGCTTAATCTTACTTGTTTAAAAGCTTGTTTATTTATAGTATAAGTATCAATGGCTTCCATGGTATCAGTTCTGTAAGTCGTAATGGTAAAGCTGTTATTTTTTATGCTTACATCTGAAAATGTTGGAACATGATCCTGTTCTTTTTTAGCTTCATAGTAGTTATTTACATCAGGCTGCTGTAATTCATAATATTTGCTTCCGCTGGCTGAGTCTGCAGTTATATATAAAACTCCTTCTGGATTTGTGACTTTACCATCTTTTGCATCATCAGCATCAACTGCTTTTCCTCCTGACATTTGATAAGTTCTGGTATAACTGTGGTCATGTCCATCTAAAACTACATCTATGCCAAGGGCCTCAAAAACTTCTGGATGGGTAACTCTCCTGGCTGCTATATCCTCATCTGTTTCATGGGTTGCTGAGCTGTAAATGGAATGGTGCATTGCTGCTATCTTCCATTTTACATTTGGATTTGCAGCTATTGCCTCCTGCATGAATGCCTTGTGGTCCTGGGCATTTATATCATTGCTGTTAAGCATCATAAACAATGTGTTTCCATACACATAATACAGCGTGACAGTATATAATTATTACAGGGCTAATACTCAATATATATTTATTTTTATTTTTTTTGCTGCCATTTGCATAATAGGTGGAAAAAAGGGATTTAGATCTGTATTAGGTCTTGTATTTACATTAGCCTGTATTATATTTTTATTTGTACCCCTATTATACAGGGGCTATTCTCCAATTTTATCCTCAATTATAGTAATAATTATAACCACCTGTGTTACACTATTTTTATTAAATAGCTGGAGTGCAAAAACTTTATCGGCTATATTAGGTACCATATCAGGTGTTATAATTGCAGGAATAATTGAATTTATATTTGGCCACTTTGCTCATTTGACAGGCCTTAATTTAACTGGAGTCGAAAGTCTAAATATGATTTCTAACGTATCCGGTATGAAAGTATATCAATTGTTAACTGCAGGAATTTTAATATCATCTCTAGGAGCTGTAATGGATCTTAGTATATCAATAGCTTCTTCCATACAGGAAATATATATATCAAATAATAATATAAGTAAAAAAGAATTATTTAAGTCAGGAATGAATGTAGGAAAAGATATGATGGGTACTATGGCCAATACTTTAATTTTAGCTTTTACAGGGGCATCACTTACTATGCTCATAATAATTTATTCTTATAATGTAAGTTATAATCAACTTATTAACATGGATATGGTAAGTTTAGAAATAATCCAGGGATTAACTGGTAGTATGGCAATAATCTTCACAGTTCCCATAGTTTCACTTATTTCAGCAGAAATTATTACAAGATTTTTAGGTAAAAATAAACGAGAAAAATAATTTTTAAATTTTATCTAAAGGTTGTAATTAGCTAATCCCTCCACTTCTTCTTCTTTAAGGTGGATGATAGTACTGCAGCTCTCCTTGATAAGTTTTTATTGTAAACCTGCATTTTTTCTAGGTTTACAATGTGGGTATATTATATTAATATATAATATATACTACTTAAAGTATTATGGAAGGGGAGTTTAACTTGAAAGAACTTATTAAATATTTAGAGGAAAAAATTCTAAAGGGACAAGCTATAAATTTTGAAGAAGCTATGCAGTTAACCAGTATTGAAGTAGAAACAGATATAAAACAATTATGCCATAGTGCAGATAATATACAGGAGTGTTTTTGTGGTGTGGAAGTAGATTTATGTACCATAATGAATGCCAAATCAGGAAGGTGTACTGAAGATTGCAAGTTTTGTGCCCAGTCCGGACACTACAAAACTAATGTGGAAAATTATGAACTGGTTTCAAAGGAAGAAGCTTTAAAATTGGCAAAAGAAAATGAAAGTGAAGGAGTAACTAGATTTTCTCTAGTTACAAGTGGCAAAGGAATTCATGGAAAAGACTTTGAAAAGGTATTAGATATATATGAAGAACTAAACCAAGAGAATAAAATGGATTTGTGTGCTTCACTCGGTATATTGGGATATAAAGATTTGCTTAGATTGAAACAATGTGGGGTGACAATGTATCATCATAATTTAGAGACCAGTAGAGAATATTATAAAAAGATATGTACAACTCACAGCTATGATGAAAGAATAGATACTATAAATGCAGTGAAAAAAGCAGGACTTCAGTTATGCTCGGGGGGAATTATTGGACTTGGAGAAAGCTTGGAAGATAGAGTTAAACTAGCTTTCCAGCTTAAGGAACTTGAAGCCCAATCTATTCCCATAAATATACTTAATCCGGTTAAAGGAACCCCTCTTGAAAATGCTCCTAAGTTAAGCCAAAATGAGATATTAAAAACCGTGGCAATCTTTAGATTTATAAACCCTAAAGCTTTTATAAGACTTGCAGGAGGAAGAAATCTTATGGAGAGTTTTGGAGAAAATTGTTTCCATGCAGGAGCAAACGCTGCAATTACAGGAAATTATCTTACCACATCGGGAAATAAAATATATGATGATAAAAAGATGATAGAAAAATTGAAATTGAAGATTAGAAAAAAATGTGTATAAATAGAAAAATATATCCTAATAGCTACAGAAATATTAAAGTATTTGTGAAATGAATCGAATAAAGCTACTAAATAAGATATTTTGGGAGGCATAATAAGCATGGAAAAAATACTTGAATCATTTTTAGAAGTTGCACCTGTATTAAAAGATATTTTCCAAGAAGATATATTAGTAGCTGTAGCGGATACTGATGAATTTTTGTACTATCATAAGGGGGACACTCTTGATCTCCATATTAAAATCGGACAGAAGTTATCTGTGGATGAACCATTATATAAAACAATTCATGATGGTGAAATATACATTATTACGGTAGCAGAAGAAGTATATGGAGTACCATTTAAGTCTGTTTCATATCCAATTAAAAATTCAAAAGGAAAAGTTATTGGAGGGGTTGGCATAGGCAAGAGTTTAACTGGGCACTTAAAAGTGGAACAGGCAACGGCAAGTATGTTTAGTTCATTACAACAGACAAATGCAAGTATAGAGGAGATTGCTGCTAATTCACAAAAGCTTTTATGTTCAATGAATAATATTGTAGACTCTGCTGAATCCACAGGGGAAAAGATAAAAGAGACAGATGGAATACTGAATATCATTACAGGCATATCTTCCCAATCCAATTTGCTAGCTTTAAATGCAGCTATTGAAGCCGCAAGAGCAGGAGAGGCGGGAAGAGGTTTTTCAGTTGTTGCAGATGAAATGCGAAAGCTTTCCCAAATAAGTGGGGAATCGGCAAAGAAAATATCAAAACTACTTTTAGAAATGAGAGGAGCTATAGATGAAGTCATTAAAGAAATAAACAGTACAAAACTTATGGCTGAATCACAGGCTGCGTCCACAGAAGAAATAACTTCTACATTAGAGGAAGTTACTTCCAATTCAGAAGTGCTGGTAAATATGACTAAAAATGTATAAAATTTTTATCATAACGCTGGAATTAGCTAATATTCCCATCTTCTTTAAGATGGGAGATAAGCATTTCTCTATAGCAAACGCTACCTGAACCTCTGAATTACTCGATTATTATAATAATACTATGTCATATGTGTAGAGGAACATATGACATCTCTCTTGAAAGACATAATATTTTATTATATTATAGAGATATGGAGGCAAAAGGAGGAGATTTATGCCAAGGAGAGAAAAGAATTTATCTCAAAGTATTGCAGAGGATATATTTTCAATGATTACTATAGATAAGAAATTTTCGGTGGGAGATAAACTTCCAAATGAAAATGAACTCTCTGACCTTATGCAGGTAAGCAGGACTACATTAAGGGAAGCAATTCGTATTTTGGTTGCCCGTAATGTTCTTGAAATTAGAAGGGGAAAAGGCACATTTGTAGTAAATCAGGAAGGTTTTCATGAAAACTTTGGCTTGGAGGAACTTTCTACAATAAAATTAAATGCTAGAGACTTATATGAAATGAGATTGATTTTTGAACCTGAAACTGCCTATTACGCTGCAAAGAGGGCTACAGATAAGGAGATAAAAAGAATAATTTACTATGGTAGACTAGAAGAACAAAAAATTTTAAATAAAGAAGACAGAACTGAAACTGAAAGGGTTTTTCATAAATCCATTGCAAAAGCCACCCATAATGAATTTATGAATAGGCTTATGCCTATACTTTATAAATCCATTGATAAGGGTGTTATGTTGTCAGATGATAATGAAGCTGTAATACAAGATACACTAAATGATCACCGCATGATAATGGAATTTTTATCCAAGAGAGATGCAGAAGGGGCAAAAACTGCAATGAAGCTTCATATCATACATGCTATGAGAGGTATGGGTATATACGAAGAATAAGATAAATGTTAATTTTTATAGTTATAAAAGTTAACATTTATTTTTTAAAAATATACAATGTATAGTTGACAACAGACATCACACAACATACAATAAAGATAAATGGTTTAATAATTATTTATTAGGGAGGTTATTTTAGTGAGAAGTGATGTAATAACAAAAGGAACCAAAAGTGCACCACAGCGTGCCCTGCTTAATGCTTTGGGGCTTACAAAAGAAGAGATAGAAAGACCACTTGTGGGTATTGTGAGTTCAAAAAATGATATAGTACCAGGTCATATGAATTTAGATAAAATAGTAGAAGCTGTAAAGACAGGAGTTTCAATGGCTGGAGGTACTCCCATTGTTTTTCCTGCCATTGCTGTATGTGACGGAATTGCCATGGGACATCAGGGAATGAAATATTCTCTTGTTACAAGAGATTTGATTGCAGATTCCACAGAGGCTATGGCTATGGCGCATGCTTTTGATGCACTGGTAATGGTACCTAACTGTGATAAAAATGTACCGGGTCTTTTAATGGCTGCGGCAAGACTTAACATTCCGGCTATTTTTGTAAGTGGAGGACCTATGCTTGCAGGAAAGGTAGATGGCTGTAAAGTAAGTTTCAGCAGCATATCTGAAGCAGTTGGTGCTTTTAACGGAGGCAAAATAACCGAAGAGAAATTAGAGGAGTTTGAAAGCAAGGTATGTCCTACCTGCGGTTCCTGTTCAGGCATGTATACTGCAAATAGCATGAACTGTCTCACAGAGGTTCTTGGAATGGCACTTGGTGGTAATGGAACCATACCTGCCGTTTATTCTGACAGAATAAAACTTGCAAAGCATGCTGGAATGAAGATAATGGAGCTTATTGAAAAGAACATAAGACCTAGAGATATTATGACAGAAGCTGCCTTTAAAAACGCCTTGACTATGGATATGGCTCTTGGATGCAGTACAAATAGTATGCTCCATTTACCGGCTATTGCCCATGAAGCCGGCATTGAGTTAAATGTGGATATGGCAAATGAAATCAGTGCAAAAACTCCCAACCTTTGTCACTTAGCACCGGCAGGACATAATTATGTAGAAGAATTGAATGAAGCAGGTGGAATTTATGCCGTTATGAATGAAATCAATAAATTAAACTTGTTAAATATAGATTTGATTACATGTACAGGAAAAACTGTGGCAGAAAATATTAAAGGCTGTGTAAATAGGAATAAAGAGGTAATAAGACCTGTTGAGAATCCTTACAGCGAGACTGGTGGAATTGCAATTTTAAAAGGTAATTTAGCTCCTGATTCCTGTGTGGTAAAGCGTTCTGCAGTGGCACCTGAAATGTTAAAACATGAAGGGCCTGCAAGGGTATTTGATTGTGAAGAGGATGCCCTAAATGCTATAAACACCGGAAAAATTGTGGCTGGGGATGTAGTTATTATTAGATATGAAGGACCTAAAGGCGGACCTGGTATGAGGGAAATGCTTAATCCAACTTCTGCAATTATGGGACGAGGCCTTGGAGGCAGTGTAGCTTTAATAACAGATGGACGTTTTAGTGGTGCTACAAGAGGTGCTGCAATTGGTCATGTTTCTCCTGAAGCGGCAGTGGGAGGTAATATTGCATTGGTTGAAGAAGGGGATATAATAAAGATAGATATAGAAGCAAATTCTATTAATTTTAAAATAAGTGAGGAAGAATTAGAGAGAAGAAGATCAAATTGGAAGCCTAGACAACCTAAAATTACCACAGGTTATCTTGCAAGATATGCAGCTATGGTAACTTCGGGAAACAGAGGAGCTATTTTAGAAGTTCCTAAATCTTAATTTTAGATTTTGGGAGTTTGTAATTAGTGAATGTATAGTTTGTTTAAATTTAGTATAAGTAATACATGAGAATTTGCAGCATATCTGGATTTGTGTAAATTAAATTCAGGTATGCTGTTTTAAG
>ENA-UOOI01000207-UOOI01000207.1-fermentation-metagenome-genome-assembly--contig:-NODE-207-length-75286-cov-105.516782_pt1 | contig 75286 bp, 49 predicted proteins | sample MGYA00245779_ERZ724027 | MGnify/ENA primary metagenome ERZ724027 (study PRJEB28704, sample SAMN03018318) | fermentation metagenome | biome: anthropogenic terrestrial biome; feature: soil...
TGGCGTGTACAGGGCCGCACCTCCTGTGCGGTAGGTCAGACGATTTTACATCCCTCTAAAATCGTCTTTCTCGCCATTTCTGCGAAATGGCGTGTACAGGGCCGCACCTCCTGTGCGGTAGGTCAGACGATTTTACATCCCTGTAAAATCATCTTTCTCGCCATTTCTGCGAAATGGCGTGTACAGGGCCGCACATCCTTGTGCGGTAGGTCAGACGATTTTACATCCCTGTAAAATCGTCTTTACCGCCATTTCTGCGAAATGGCGTATACAGGGCCGCACATCCTGTGCGTATCGCCAGACGATTTTCAGATAAAGCGGCCTGCGGGGACTTTGAATATATCGCCGTAAAGTGCCGTTTTCGGAGTATTTTTCCTTCCATTGCCGATTTTTCCGATTTGCACTAAACTGTCCGTATGTTTTATAAGGTAATCCCATGTCCTACGAAGTAACCGCAACACGCCGGCGGCCGCAGCATTTCGAAGACCTCATCGGTCAGGAATTTGTTGCGGAAACGCTTAAAAACTCAATTACATCAGGGCAGATTGCCCACGCGTACCTTTTTTCCGGCCCGCGCGGCTGCGGAAAAACGTCTACGGCGCGCATCCTTGCAAAAGCGCTCAACTGTGAAAAGGGGCCGACGCCTTCTCCGTGCGGTACGTGCGCACACTGTCTGGAAATCACGAAAGGTTCGAGCCTCGACGTTATAGAAATCGACGGCGCGTCGAACACGAGTGTCAACGACGTCCGCCAGATTAAGGACGAAGTTATGTTTCCGCCGAACTCTTCGCGTTACAAGATTTACATTATCGACGAAGTTCATATGCTCTCGACGAGCGCGTTCAACGCGCTTCTTAAAACGATTGAAGAACCGCCGCCGTACGTTGTGTTCATTTTTGCGACGACGGAGCTGCAGAAAGTGCCGGCGACCATCAAAAGCCGCTGCCAGCAGTTCAACTTCCGGCTTGTTCCCGTCGAGAAGGTGAAAAATCTGCTTGCCGATGCGGCTAAGGAACTCGGCATTCAGGCGGACGACGAGGCGCTTTACTGGATTGCCCGGGAATCGACCGGTTCAATCCGCGACGCGTACACGCTGTTTGATCAGGTTGCGGCGTTCAGCGACGGGCATATTACGTACGACAAAATCCGCGACAAACTCGGGCTCGTCGGAGTGGACCGGCTCAACGAACTTTTTGAAAAATGCGCCGCGGGCAAACCTGACGACGCGCTCAATGTACTCGACTCATATCTGCAGTCGGGAATCTCAATCGAGCAGCTTATTTCGAACAGCGCAAATTATATCAGAAGTCTTCTGCTTATAAAAAACGGCATCACGAAAGAATCGCTTCTCGGAAATGCATCCGAACGGTACAGTGCAGACGTGATCAAAACATGGAATGCAATTCAGATAGAACGGGCTCTTTCGATTTTTCTCCAGCTCTACAGGGATGTCCGTTATTCGCTTTCGCCCCGTTACGAGCTTGAACTTGCGTTCAGCCGCCTCTGCTGGCTTTCACAGTACGTGTCGCCGGCGGAAGTAAAAGCGGCGGTCGATTCGGCGCATGCGCTTCTTTCAGGCGCGGCTGCCGCTCCGCAGCCGAAACCTGCAGGAACGCCTCATCAGTCTGTTTCAAACGCGGCCGGTGCAAACGATACTGCCGCACCCGAAACGACGCGGCAGGAGGTGCAGCAGCCGGCGGACGACCAGCAGGATGTTCCTCCCGCCGCACAGGGCACGCCGTCCGGTATACCTCATTTTTCCGCGCTTGACGAAATGCCGGAAACAGGTTCACCTCCTCCCGATACGTCCGAAGCGGGGCAAAACCACCCTTTTCCTGACGGCGGAGCTCTGCCGCCTGAACAAACAGCGGCAGCATCAGGAGCACGTAACGTGCCTTCCGCAGACAATGCGAACCCGTATGCTGCCCCGATTGTATCTCCTGAAAATACGGCGGACGCGTGGTCGAATACGGACGCTCCGCCCGACGGTGACTATGCGCCCGACGACGAGACTCCGCCCGAAAATTCCGATATGTCATCGGACGACGAAGGGACGGAAACTTCCGGTCCGGCAGAAGAAACTATGCCTGTTATCGACGATCCTTCCGATCCGCAGCAGACTGCATTGTACACGACCGCAGCCGGGCGTACGGTTACCGTTGCACAGCTGCGCGGTTCCGTCACTGCGCAATTGTCGATAAACGACGCAATGACGGCATCGGCATTGATGCAGACGTTCCCTTGGACCGTCCGGAACAACGAGGTTTCCACGCAGATCGAATCGCCGTATCAAAAAGCGCGGCTCGAACAGCATGTAAAAGACATTACGGTAATCCTTGCTGAAATATGCGGACGACCGGTAAATTTTTCAGTAACTTTAAAAGAGAAAGCCCCCGCAGGACAGGCCCATGAAATACCGCTTCAGGTAAAAATCCTGTGCAGTGTTTTCAAGGGAAACATTACTGGAGGAAAAAAATGAATCCGTTTGAATTATTACAGAATACGGCGAAACTCAAGGAAGAAGCGGAAAAGATGCAGGCCGAACTTGCGGCGATGACGGCGGAAGGTTCGTCCGGCGGAAAGATGGTGACTGTTTCCGTGAACGGTAAAATGGAGATGACGGATATTCATCTTGATCCTGTCTGCGTCGACAACCGCGACGTCAGGATGCTTGAAGATCTTATTATTGCGGCACATCACGACGCGGTAACGAACATGCAGGAACAGATAAAAGCAAAGGCCGGGCCGCTTCTGCAGAGTCTGAATATTCCGGGGCTCGGTTTCTGACATGAACGCGCTCGACGAACTCACCGATTCTTTTTCGCATCTTCCGGGCATCGGGAAAAAAAGCGCCGCACGAATTGTTAATTTTCTGCTCAGGGCCGACCGCACGTACGTTCAGCGCTTCGCGGGACAGCTCGCGGTTCTGCAGGATAAAATAAAACCGTGCTCGATATGCGGGGCGTGGACGGAAACCGATCCGTGTCCCATATGCTCAAATACGATGCGCGACAAGTCGAGCATCTGCGTCGTGGAGCAGCCGCAGGACGTTCAGACGATAGAATCAGCACACGAGTATACCGGATTGTATCACGTACTGGGCGGCGCGCTTTCTCCCATCGACGGCATAGGTCCGGACCAGCTCACAATCGCGGCGCTTCTGTCCCGTGTAAAGGACGGTACCGTGAAGGAAATAATAATCGCAACGAATCCCACCGTAGAGGGGGACACGACGGCTCTCTATCTGCAGCAGATTTTTTCAAAGCAGGAAAATGTTAAATTAACGCGTCTCGCATCAGGCATTCCCGTAGGCGGAGACCTCGAGTATACCGACAAGCTCACCTTAATGCGCAGCTTCCGCGGCAGAACACAGATACAGTAAAAGCGTCCGACCGTAAAAAAAAGCGCCCCGAAAGTTTTACTTACGGGGCGCTTTTTTACGTCGGTCTTTTATCTCAACAGACTCAGAACGTTCTGGCTTGACTGATTCGCCTGAGCGAGCATTGCAGTTCCTGCCTGTGAAAGAACATTGTCCTTCGTGAAGCTGACCATCTCTTTCGCCATATCAGCATCGCGGATACGGCTCTCGGCAGCCTGAAGATTCTCCGCGCCGATGTCGAGACCGGTAACGGTCTTTTCGAGACGATTCTGATATGCGCCCAAATCAGCACGCTGTTTGTTAATCTTTTTCATCGCCTCGTCAAGAGTTCCGATTGCGCGGTTAGCATCCTCGGGATTTTCAAGACTCATGATTTCTTCCGTACCGGCGCTGCGGAGCCCGAGAGCGGAAGCTGACATCGTACCGATGTACACCTGTGTGCGCTGATCCATGTTTGCACCTACATGAAGCCACATGGAAGCTGTGACTGTATTCTCACCAGTCGGGCGTGCAAAGCGTCCGGTGAGCATGTTCATACCGTTGAACTGCGCCGTACTTGCGATGCGATCGACCTCTGCAACAAGCGAAGAAACCTCCACCTGAATCTGCATACGGTCCTCATCGCTGTAAATTCCATTGGAAGACTGAACGGCAAGTTCGCGTATACGCTGGACAATATCGTTTGTCTCCTGCAGATATCCTTCTGTCGTCTGAATGAATGAAATACCGTTCTGTGCGTTCGTTGAAGCCTGATTCAGCCCGCGGATCTGTGCACGCATTTTCTCCGAAACTGCGAGCCCGGAAGCGTCATCGCCGGCACGGTTGATTCTCGTTCCTGAGGAAAGCTTCTCCATGTCCTTCTGCTTTGAAAGTTCAGTAATTCCCTCGGCACGCTGAGCAAACATTGCGCTCATATTGTGATTAATTACCATTTTTTGCTCCTATAAAATAATTGGGTATATCCGACAAACCGTACAAGGCTTGTTTCCCGGGTTCTACCACCCTATATATTAACTATCGGAATCCGGCGGAAAGTCTTAAGTACTTTTTTTCATTTTATTTCGGTTCATGTCTGCAACAGACGGAACAACCTGTTACAACGACGTGTTTTTTCCCGTCTTTCGTTTTATTAAACAGGCGCGCTACAAGATGACCGTCAGCCGGAACCGATTTACGGCACGCAGGGCATATGCGGTGCACGCCTGGTTCGCAGCGCGGATAGCAGTGCGGGCAACCGTAAATAATGCAGCGCTGATCGTTTACGGTCATCGGCCGGAACACTTTTGAAAAAAGCTCTTCTCCCGGCAGAAGCGGAGAACCGCACAACGGACAGTTGACGAACGCGCGGTGAGACGCAGTTGCGGGCGGTGTTTTTTTACTCCGTCCGATCCTGATAAAATACTGAAGGGCAAAAATAATGAGTATGACGGCGGCAGCCATAAGAACATAGTCAAGCATGAAAATAATTATACATTTTATTTCCCGGTTGTAAATCACGCTGTTTTTCATTATTATGTTTTTATGAATATACTTGTTGTCGGCTCAGGCGGACGCGAACACACCATCTGCTGGAAACTTGCCGAAAGTCCGCTCGTCGAAAAGATTATTGTTATCCCCGGAAACGGCGGAACCGCAAAAGAAAACAAATGCAGAAATGTCGATATAAACTCATGTGATTACCTTAAAGACGACGGCACATCCCCCTACGTGCAGATTGCAAGACACGAGGAATGCATCATGGCTGTCATCGGCCCCGAAGATCCGCTCGCGGAAGGACTTGCGGATGTGTTCTGGGCGGCGGACATTCCGTGCATCGGACCGAAGAAAGCCGGAGCGCAGCTTGAAGCCAGCAAAGATCTTGCAAAATCATTCATGCGGAAATATTCCGTCTCCTGCGCCGCAAGCGAGACGTTTACCGACGAGACAAAAGCAAAAGGATACATAAAAAAACACGGTGCACCGATAGTTATAAAAGCCGACGGACTCGCAGCCGGAAAAGGCGTCACTGTCGCCGCGACGGTGGAAGACGCGCTCGCGGCCGTTACCGACATTATGGATTCAGGACGCGTCGGGGACGCGGGCAAAAAAATTGTCGTCGAGGATTATCTGCAGGGCGTCGAAATTTCCGTACTTGCCGCGGTCTCGGTTACTCCGGAATCATCAAAGAAAGACGCGGCGCGTATTATTCCTTTTCTGCCGGCACGCGACCATAAACGCCTCAACGACGGAGCGAAGGGACCGAATACCGGCGGCATGGGAGCAGTCTGCCCGCTTACGGATGTTACGGACGAAACAATGGAGCAGTTCAGACGCGATATTCTCACACCGACGCTCAAAGGGCTTATTGCGGAAAAGTTCGACTACCGCGGATTCATATTCTTCGGAGTTATGATTACGGCTGACGGACCGAAGCTCCTTGAATATAACGTACGTCTCGGCGATCCTGAAACGCAGGCCGTCCTGCCGCTTATGGATTTCGACTTCGCGGCCATGTGCTGCTCAATCATCAACGGCACGCTCGGCCAGTTCAGCTTCAAATGGAAATCCGGATACGTGGTCGCTCCGTGCATAGTTTCCGGCGGATATCCGGGAAATTATGAAAAAGGGAAACCAATCACCATACAGAAAAAACTGCTCGACGACAGCGGCGCAAAAGTATTCATAGCCGGCGCACAGCTCGACCGGCGCGCGTCCTCTTCGGATCCGAACGCGACGGGCCTTGTCACAAGCGGCGGACGCGTGCTTGCGTGCAGTACGTACGGCGTTACCTTCGAGGAAGCATGGAAAAAAGCATACGAAGCGGTAAGCGCCGTGCATTTCGACAACGAGTTCTACCGTAAAGACATAGGGCTTCCCGGCGCCGCAGAATCCGGAACATTATAAAAAACTCAAAAATATTTTTTACACAAAAAAGAGCCGCCCGGAGAGAAGGGGTTACATGTTCCCTCCGGGCGGCAGAATATAGACAGCGCTTTACAGCGCGGCTATGCATTTAACAAATCTCAGGCCGGCGGCAGGATACCGCCCCTGAAAAGCGGGAAAATCATTGCAGAAGCATTCCGCCCCGGGATTTTCCCGCAGGATGATTGACATTGATGTCAATCAGATCTAGTCATCCTCGTTCTGAAGAGCGGCATATCCTTCTTCACCGGTGCGTACCTTCACAACATTTTCCACGTTGTATACGAAGATCTTTCCGTCGCCGATGTGGCCTGTATACAGGGCTTTTTTGGCAGCTTCAATGACCGTGCGGACAGGAACCTTGCTTACGACAATTTCAACCTTAATTTTGGGAAGCAGATTGATGTCGACAGGTGAACCGCGGTAATATTCGCTTGCACCTTTCTGCATACCGCATCCCATAACGTTGATGACTGTCATGCCGGTTATGCCGATTGTATTCATCGCGGCTTTCAGCTGATCGAATTTGTTCTGCCGGGTAATAATAACAACCTTTGAGAACTTGGCATTCGCACCCGTTTCACTGCTCGTTACCGTCGTTACAGGAACTGCCTGAGATACGGGAATATCGACACCGGCTTCCTTCGCCTGTTCGAGAACGGCGGGAGTGTACTGCGGCATAAAGTCAGCATAACCGCTTACAAGTCCGTGTTCAGGAAGATCAAGACCGCCGATTTCTTCGGCAGCAGGAACACGAAGACCCATTGTCTTGTCCTCAATCTTAAAGACAATCCAGATGGCAACTGCTACGAACGCTGCAACCGAAGCAACGCCGACAAGCTGGACAAGGAAGCTTCCCCACTGGCCAGTTGTGAACAGACCGCCGTCGCGGGCAAAAAGTCCGACAGCGAGCGTTCCCCATGCACCGTTCACGCAGTGTACGGAAATGGCGCCGGCAGGATCGTCGACTTTTGCAATTTTGTCGAAGAACTCGACGCTGAATACGACGAGTGCGCCTGCGATAATACCGATAATTGCAGCAGCCCACGGATCTACGGCGGAACATCCTGCCGTAATTGCAACGAGACCGGCAAGAGATCCGTTCATAGTCATTGAAACATCAGGTTTGCCGTAGCGTACCCACGTTACGCACATCGTCGTTACTGTTGCACACGCGGCGGCAAGGTTTGTCGTCATGAATACGTTGCTGACATCAAGAGCCTGCGCCACACTGCTTAAACCGTAAGAGGACGCCGGGTTGAATCCGAACCACCCGAACCAGAGGATGAACGTACCGAGACAGGCAAGCGTGATTGAATGTCCGGGAATAGCAACGGGTTTTCCCTTCTTGTCGTATTTACCGATACGCGGACCGAGTATTGCTGCACCGACGAGAGCGCATATACCACCCGTCATATGGACTGCAGTCGAACCTGCGTAATCGCGGAATCCCGTCCATCCGAGAATCGTAAGCTTTGAAAGCCAGCCGCCGCCCCATATCCAGTGTCCTTCAATCGGATAAATAAGAGCGCTGATTACGACAGAATAAATAACGTATGTTTTGAACTTTGTGCGTTCCGCCATAGCGCCGGAAACGATTGTCGCCGCCGTTGCACAGAACATCGTGTTGAACGCCAGGTGTGCCCACGTCGGTACGTTGCCGAACATACTCTGAGAAGCAAGCCTTGCGCTGAATAAATCGATACCGCCAGAGATAGCATTCGACGCACCGTACATAATCCCGTAGCCGATAATCCAGTATGCAGGCGTACCGCAGGCAAAATCCATCATGTTTTTCATGACGATGTTGCCGGCATTCTTTGCACGGGTCATACCTGTTTCAACCATGGCAAAACCGGCCTGCATGAAGTATACCAGAGCAGCACCAAGCAGCAGCCACATGGTATCCAGTTCCAAATTCGGGAAATTCTCCATAAAGTTCCTCCTCTATGTTAATAAAAAGAGGTGCGTTGATACGGAAGACCATCACGGGTTTTCCGTATCAACGCACCTCATTGTGCCAAAAAATATAACATACTGCGGAACAGGATGTTCCGCCTGTGCCGCGGGAACTCCGGCGAGATAATTCTGCGAGCCGGAACAGTTCCCGCTTAGTCAAAAAAGAACACGGATGTTCTTTTTTGGCTCAGACTCTGAAAAGCAGATCTTCGTAAGACGGGAACGGTTTGTAATCCTCGCCGAGAAGCGGTTCTATCTCATCTGCGGCAGCACGCGCTTCCGCCATCGAAGGAATGACTGCCCCGGCATATGCCTGAGCACATTCCATAGTATCAGCGTTTTTCTTCGCTGCAAGATGTTTCTTTGCGAGTTCATCGGCTTTGACTGCGAGCTCGTCGGTGAGCCCGTCAAGTTTTTTAAGCAGATTTGTTTCCGCAGAACATTTTGCACCGGGAACGACACTCTTCACATCGGCAGCCGTCTTGCTCACCGCGTTCATATATTTAAATGCAGCAGGCAGAATGTCCTTGTTAATCATCTCAAGCATCGTCTCAACTTCGATGTTGAGAACCTGGCAGTATTTCTCAAGCTTCACTTCGTAGTGGCTCTTCATCTCGACTTCGGTGTAAATACCCATCTCGGTGTACAGCTTGATATTCTTCGTTTTCAGATATTCGCCCATCGACTCGGGAAGATTCTTCAGATTGAGGAGCTTGCGCTTCTCTGCTTCCGCGAGCCAGCCCGCGTCGTAACCGTTGCCGTTGAAAATGATTCTCCAGTGAGCGGTGATTTCGCGTTTAACAAGATCCTGCAGCGCTTTATCAAAGTCCGCTGCACCTTCAAGCTCGTCCGCAAAACTTTTGAGCACGTCCGCGACAATCGCGTTGAGTGCCGTATTCGGACCTGAAATGGAAAGCGACGAACCGACTGAGCGGAATTCGAACTTGTTTCCGGTAAAAGCAAACGGAGATGTGCGGTTGCGGTCGGTCGTATCCTTCGGAATCGGAGGAAGGACGTCCACGCCTATCTTCATTTTCTGTTTCGTTACGTCGTTATACGGAGTTCCGTCCTTTATGGATTTGAGCACGGCCTCGAGCTCTTCGCCTACAAACATGGAGATGATTGCCGGCGGCGCCTCGTTCGCGCCGAGACGATGATCGTTTCCGGCGCTTGCGACGGAAATGCGGAGCAGATCCTGATTTTCGTCAACGGCTTTAATGACAGCCGTGAGGAAGAGCAGGAACTGTGCGTTCTTGCGCGGTGTGTCGCCCGGTTCAAGCAGGTTTTCACCCTGATCGGTCGACATGGACCAGTTGTTATGTTTTCCGCTTCCGTTGATGCCGGCAAACGGTTTTTCATGGAGCAGGCATACAAGACCGTGCCTGCGTGCCACTTTCTTCATGATTTCCATCGTAAGCTGATTCTGATCGGCAGAAAGGTTCGTCGTCGAAAAAATCGGCGCCATTTCATGCTGTGCGGGAGCAACTTCATTGTGTTCGGTCTTCGCAAGAACACCGAGTTTCCACAATTCGGTGTTAAGATCTTCCATGTAGTCGACGATTCTCGGTTTAAGAGCTGCAAAATACTGGTCGTCCATTTCCTGACCTTTTGACGGCTTGGCTCCGAACAGCGTGCGTCCCGTTATGCGGAGATCTTTGCGCTGGTTATAAAGTTTTTCGTCTACAAGGAAATATTCCTGTTCCGGTCCGACTGTCGTCGCCACATGACGTACATCGTTGTTGCCGAACAGATGCAGTACACGGATAGCCTGTTTATTGAGGGCTTCCATCGAACGGAGAAGCGGTGTTTTCTTGTCAAGCGCTTCGCCGGTATATGAGCAGAATGCCGTCGGGATGCAGAGTGAATGTTCTTTTACAAAAGCGTATGCCGTCGGGTCCCAGACAGTGTAACCGCGCGCTTCAAACGTAGCACGGCGTCCGCCGGACGGGAACGACGACGCATCAGGTTCACCCTTTACGAGCTCCTTTCCGCTGAACTCCATGATGACTCCGCCGTCTTTTGTCGGTGAAATGAAACTGTCATGTTTCTCGGCAGTGATGCCGGTAAGCGGCTGGAACCAGTGAGTATAGTGAGTTGCGCCCTTCTCTATCGCCCATTCTTTCATCGCGTGGGCAACCTGATTCGCAACGTCCAGTTCAAGCGGCGTTCCGTCTTCGAGCGTTTTCTTCAGCGCTTTAAACGTTTCTTTAGGCAGACGCTCCTGCATGACTTTCTGATTAAAAACCATGCTTCCGAATAACTCGGGTACGTTCGGCATTGTAACCTCCTATCTGGCCTGATAAAACTTTTTAAACAAAAAAAACGGCGATGTGAACTCTGCTTATAAAGAAGTGTTCACATCGCCATTGATGTTTACTGTGCATATTTATACAGTTTCTCAGAAAAAAGGTCAATACCCTGAAAGTATTTCAGTGGCGCTGCAAAAATTTACAACCGTGCGGCCGATTTTATAAGTTTGAGCGGGGTCATGCTGTACGAACTTTCCGCATGCTGCGATGCACATCCCTGCGCAAGAACACCCGTAACTGCGGCATCCTCCGCACTGTATCCCTGTGCGAGCAGCGCGCAGATAAAGCCCGCAAGCACATCGCCGGAACCGGCCTTTGCCAGGCACGGGCGGCCTTCCGTACTGATGAATATTCCGCCGCGGCACGAAATCACCGTATTTGCACCTTTGAGCACAAGCACCGTATGCGGAAAACGCGATGTAAACTTTTTAACATATGACAGCCTGCCGTCGGCAAGCTGCTGAATCGTATAGTCGCCGAGCGCGCACAGATTCATAAGCGACTGAAACTCCTTAGGATGAGGCGTGAGCACGACCCGCGCATCAGGACATTTTTCCGCAAACGAGTCGAACAGACGCATGATGCCGTCGAAATAAAACATGTCCGCATCAAGCACAAGTCCCGCCGTTTTATGAGCGGCAAGCCATTGTTCGACTGTTTTTACTATGTTGTAATCGCTGCGTCCGAGCCCGCTGCCTAAAAGAACAGCCGTCGTGTTTGCAGGCAGTTCCGTACCGCACATAAGTTCCGGCGGCATTCTGAACGCTGTTCTGCGTTTCGGAAGCAGATCAACAAGCGTGACAAGTCCCGCCCCGAAATTGAGCGCCGCTGTCCCTGCAAGAACGGCGGCCCCTTCCTTTTCGCCTGCCGCGACAACTGCGTGCCCGAAATCTCCCTTGTGCACCGATTTTCCGGTACGCACGGGAAGTTTCATGTCGGACGGGGCAAGAAGATATGCGTCGGGCACTTCGCTTTCAAACAGCGCGCTGCTCACTCCGATTCCGGCGCAGCGTATGCAACCGCAGAAATCTTTTGCCGCGTCGCTGAACAGCGCTGTTTTGCGGGCGCCCATAGTCACCGTTACGTCGGCCCTGAACGCAAGCGGTCCGTCCGCACACATCGTCGCAACCGCACCGAATTTGTCTATGCCGCTCGGAATATCGCACGTAATCCGGAAGCACGATGCATTGTTGATTTTTTCAATCAGCCCGGCAGTTTCGTCGTCGAGCGCTCCGTGAAAACCCGTACCGTACATGCAGTCGACCATAATTCCGCACGCAGCAAGCTCCTGCAAAAAAGAAGCGCGGCTTACAAAACGGGCTCCGGCGGCTGAGGCAGCCGCATGCTGCCTGATACAGTCTTCGGACTTCGGCTCCGCCGCGCAGTACACGGAAACAGGGATTTCACCGGCAATACGGCGGGCAAGCGCGTATCCGTCCGCACCGTTGTTGCCGCTTCCGCAGACTACACACACCGGCGCATCCTCCGTTCCTGCATGCAGCCGCACTTCCTGTTCCAGCGCGGCTGCGGCGTTCTCAATCATAACGCTTTCCGTGAGTCCGTATTTCCGGGAGACATACTGTTCAAGAGATTTTACATTTTCATATAATTTGTACATTTTACGATTTTACGAAAACCGTCGAATTGGAAAAATTATGCCCGTCGGCATCGGTCGGGATGGCGGAACATGTAAGAGACATCGTCCCCTTGTCGTCGACCGAATACAAAATACGCCAGGTCTTATTATCGGCAACTTCTTTTTTCGAAAAACCGGTTTTGCTCCCCGATTTCTTTATTTTGAAAACAATAAGCGCAAGCGTTCCCGAATACGTTCCCTGCCAGTACTGAACGTCGAGCGCTTCTTTCTGCGTAACGGACATTGTTCCGTCCCTGCCTATGACAATCGTCGTCGTAACTTTCTTTCCCTTATGTGTCCATGTTCCGCAGTATTTTTCATCGACAGAATTTTTTACGTCTTCGCCGATTTTCTTTCCCGTTTTTCCGAGCGCCTTGCCCAAAGATTTTGCCGCTTCGGCCGAATCCTTCCCGAACTTCTTCCAGTCCTGATTTATCGTCGATTCTGTCGTTTCCGAATCGTCGGCAGAATTCTTGCTGCCGGATTTTGCAAACGCAGGCGGCACAATCAGAAATACCGCCGCCACCGCCGTCATCTTAACAAAAAAAGACGTTGATTTCATTCTATACTCCTATAATTCGCGATCGCTGCACAACTGTCTGCAATCATTCATTTTCCTATTTGAGGAAAATCATTCCGAGAATGCCGGCAGGGATAAGATAACAGGCAAACCACTCGAGCTTTCCCTTCCTGATGATCCGCATAAGCCATGAAAGAGACGCATATCCGACGACGAACGCGGTAATGCATCCGGCAACGACGGGAGCGGCTCCTATTTCCGAAGAAACAGAACCGAGATCTTTCAGTTCAAGGATAAACGCTCCGATGATTGCGGGAATGGAGACGATAAACGAAAATTCACCGGCGTCGGCGCGGTTCACGCCGGCCAAAAGTCCTCCGGCTATTGTAGAACCCGACCGGGAAATACCGGGCAGGGTACCTACTCCCTGCGCAAGACCGATTACAAGAGACTGTTTCCAGGAAATTCCCTCAGACGATATGATTCCCTTCCGTTTCTCTTTCTTTTCTATTAATGAAGATACAATCAGAATTACCGCGGTAAAAACAAATCCGCCGCACACCGCTTTTATAGGAAGTTCGGAAAGTTTCTTTTCGACAACAACACCGATAACGCCAGTTACGATTGTTGCAAGAATTATAGCGGTAACGGTTTTCCGTGCCGCTTCGTCGGTACGCGTAAGTCCGCTCGAACCATGGATTTTATCGGAAAGAGGGCGGCGCGTAATCCAGCGTCCTAATGCACAGAGCAGCTCCCAAACCTGGCGGCGGAAAAATAAAATGACCGCAGTAAGCGTTGCAACATGAAGGAACACGTCGAACAGCATCGGAACGTTCTGAAGTCCCAGAAGATTCTGGGCAACTGCAAGATGCCCGGAAGATGAAATCGGCAGAAATTCCGCAACACCCTGAAGAATTCCAAGAATAATACCCTGAATAATTGTCATGATTTTTATCATATCACAAGAAAGGGGATGCTGTCACCGGCAGATATCGTTGTCGAATATACAGAAAAACTGAAAAAATATGAAATTTCTGCAATTTTATTTATACTATTGCATAAAATTGCATAATTATGTACTATTCATGGAATGCAAACAAAGGCGTTTTGCAAAATCTACTATATGGGGGTAGTGGGTCTTGTAAAGCGTCTTTTTTTATCGCGTCTTTGAAAAAGACGTCAGGAGGTTACACTATATGCTTGAACGCGAGGGCCGCGTGCGTATTCCGTCAGGGTGCGCTATCTCTGGTATTTTCTCGAAGTCGGGCAAACCCATGAACGGCGAGACGATTATCAAATCGATCGCTACCATGCACGACCGCTCGAATGGACTCGGCGGAGGTTTCGCCGGGTACGGTATTTATCCCGAATACAAGCAGTATTACGCGCTGCACATTTTCTACGACAGTACTGACGCTAAACACGACTGCGAACATTTTCTTGAAGAACACTTCGATATCATCAATCTGTCAAAAATTCCGACATGCAAAGTCGATTCCATTACGGACGAACCGCTTATCTGGCGGTATTTTGTCTCACCGCTTCAGACAAAACTGTCTGCATCCGCACTCGACGAAAAAGAGTACACCGGTCAGTGCGTGAATCATATCAATACGCGTATAGACGGCGCATACGTTTTTTCCAGCGGCAAGAACATGGGCGTCTTCAAAGCAGTTGGATTTCCTGAGGACGTCGGCAGATTCTACCGCCTCGACGAATACGAAGGATACAGCTGGACGGCACACGGCCGTTACCCGACAAACACTCCGGGCTGGTGGGGCGGCGCTCATCCGTTCGCGTTCCTCGATTTTACCGTCGTTCATAACGGTGAAATCTCTTCCTATGACGCAAACCGCCGCTTCATCGAAATGTTCGGCTACAAATGCAATCTGCTCACGGATACGGAAGTCATTACGTACATAATCGATTACCTCGTACGCAAACAGGGACTGTCCTTCGAAGAAACGTCGCACGTCATTGCGGCCCCGTTCTGGACGACGATAACAAAAATGGAATCAGCAAAGCGCGCTCAGTACGAATTCCTCCGTAAGCAATTCGCCGAATTATTAATAACCGGGCCGTTCTCCATTCTGCTCGGATTCGACGGCGGACTGATGGCTCTCAACGACCGCCTTAAGCTGCGTTCCATGGTGTGCGGCGAGAAGGGCGACATGACGTATTTTGCGAGCGAGGAATGCGCTATCCGCGTCATCGAACCGGACCTTGAGCGCATCTGGTCGCCGGCAGGAGGCGAGCCGGTTATTGTAAAACTCTACGACGGAGTTGCACAGTAACACTGATTCTGCTTCGCAGAATCAGCAGTACTAAAGGAGTTAATTATGTTACCACAAGACTACATATATCCGCAGTTCACAGTACTTCGCAATCAGGACAAATGCATCGCATGCCGTGTCTGCGAAAGACAGTGCGCAAATCAGGTTCATTCTTTCGATGCAGAAAAAGGCATTATGGTTGCCGACGATTCTAAATGCGTGTGCTGCCACCGCTGCGTCTCGCTCTGCCCCGTACATGCGCTTCAGATCGTGGAAAGTCCGCACACGTTCCGTCCGAACGCAAACTGGTCAGATCAGACAATCAATGAGATATACAAACAGGCTTCCACGAGCGCGGCTCTTCTTTCTTCAATGGGCAATCCGAACGATCTGCCCGTTTACTGGGATCACATTCTCATAAACGCTTCCCAGGTCACGAATCCTTCGATCGATCCGCTTCGCGAACCGATGGAGACGAAAACTTCGCTCGGCAAACGTACCGGTGCAATCAAACGCAACCCGGACGGCTCGATAGCCGCGGAGATGCCGCCGCACATCGAGCTCTCGACGCCGATTATGTTCAGCGCAATGAGTTACGGCGCAATCAGCTACAACGCGCACGAATCGCTCGCACGCGCCGCAACGAATCTGGGCATCTGCTACAATACGGGCGAAGGCGGACTTCACAAGGATTTCTATAAATACGGTCCGAATACGATCGTGCAGGTTGCGTCGGGACGATTCGGCGTTCACAAGGATTTTCTCGAGGCAGGATGTGCGATCGAAATAAAGATGGGACAGGGTGCAAAGCCGGGAATCGGCGGGCACCTTCCGGGAGCAAAAATCACGGCGGACGTGAGCGCAACGCGTATGATTCCGCAGGGGACCGACGCTATTTCTCCCGCTCCTCATCACGATATTTACTCGATTGAAGACCTCCGCCAGCTCGTCTACTCGCTTAAGGAAGCGACGGCGTACACAAAGCCCGTCATCGTCAAAATTGCAGCGGTTCACAACGTCGCGGCTATCGCGTCCGGTGTTGCACGCAGCGGCGCCGACATCATCGCAATCGACGGCTTCCGCGGCGGTACGGGCGCAGCTCCCACACGAATCCGCGATAACGTCGGAATCCCGATAGAGCTCGCGCTTGCGGCCGTAGACCAGCGGCTGCGCGAAGAAGGAATCCGCAATCAGGTTTCAATCGTATGCGGCGGTTCAATCAGAAGCAGCGCCGATATGGTAAAGGCAATCTGTCTCGGAGCCGACGCGGTGTATCTGGGAACGGCGGCGCTTCTCGCGCTCGGCTGCCACCTCTGCCGTACGTGCCAGACGGGAAAATGCAACTGGGGCATTGCAACGCAGCGCCCGGATCTGGTAAAGCGTCTGAATCCGGAAATCGGCCACGTACGCCTTGAGAATCTTGTAACGGCATGGACGCGCGAGATGAAGGAAATGATGGGCGGCATGGGCATCAATTCGATTGAAGCGATGAGAGGAAACAGACTCATGCTCAGAGGAGTCGGACTGAACGACCGGGAACTTACGATTCTCGGTATTAAGCATGCGGGGGAATAGTCGCAAAAAAAACTTCGTGTTTTTTTTGCTCTGCGGGAATTGACCCGGCTCGCGCAACGAGCTCGCCGGGATTCCCGCTTCATTGGGGCCGGGCTTCCCCGTCCGGCACATGGAGGTTCTATGAAAAGAGTATATGTAAATGAAGAGTGGTGTCTGGCGTGCCATCTCTGCGAATATAACTGCGCATTTGCCAATTCAGGCATGAAGGATATGGTAAAAGCGCTCAAAGGCAAGAAAATTTATCCGCGCATTCAGGTTGAGGTCGGCACCGATGAAAACAGCAGGGCAATCAGCTATGCCGTCTCATGCCGGCATTGCGAAGAGCCGCTGTGCGTCAAAGCATGCATTACAGGCGCGCTGCATATTGAGGACGGAGTCATCTGTTCCGACAGGGAAAAATGCGTCGGATGCTACACATGCATTCTTTCCTGCCCGTACGGCTGCATCATGCCGTCGGAAGAAGGAAACGTCATTCAGAAATGCGAACTGTGCACGAAAAATGAAAGCGGACAGCCGGCGTGCGTCGCGGGATGTCCGAACCGCGCAATCGTATTCGAAGACCGCGGCGTTCCCTCCGAGGAAGAAGCCGCCGTCATGGAAGAAGAAGGAGGCGCAGAATGAGCGATTCGGCGAAATACGTAATTATCGGAAACTCAACGGCCGCTGTCGGATGCATTGAGGGAATCCGTCCGCTCGACAAAGACGGCTCAATCATCGTCCTGTCGACCGAAAAATATCCCGCATATTCTCGTCCGCTTATTTCCTATCTGCTTGAAGGACTCACGACGGAAAAACACATGCAGCTCCGCGCTCACAATTTCTACAAAATAAACAAAGTCGATTTCCGTCCCGAGACGGAAGCCGTTGCGCTCGACGCGAAAAACAAGACGGTGAAACTTGCCGACGGCACGACGATCGGCTACGAAAAGCTGCTGAATGCGACCGGTTCCCGTCCGTTCGTTCCGCCGATGGGCGGTCTGGACACAATGCCCGCATACTTCACGTTCCTCACGCTCGACAGCGCAAAGGCAATCGAAAAAGTCATCAGTAAAAAATCGCGCGTTTTAATAATCGGAGCCGGACTCATCGGTATGAAATGCGCGGAAGGAATTGCGGACCGCGTTGCAGACGTTACAATCGTCGAAATGGCGCCGCGCTGTCTTCCGACTAACCTGGAAGAAGCAGGTTCCGGCATTATTCAAAGCAGAATGGAGGAACACAACGTCCATTTTATTCTCGGAGACAGCGTAAAGCAGTTTACGCCGAACTTCCCGAAGGGGACAAAACCCGACGCGGGTAAATCACCTCTCGGCGGAACGGCGCTTACGAATACCGGAAAGACAATCGAATTCGACGTGCTTATCTGCGCGGTCGGCGTCCGTCCGAACACACAGCTTATAGAAGGTGCGGGCGGGAAAGTCGAAAAGGGAATAGTGATCGACGAAAACTGCAGGACGACGCTTTCCGACGTATGGGCAGCGGGCGACTGCACGCTCAGTTACGACATCTCCGCAGACACGAGCCGCATTCTCGCAGTTCTTCCGAACGCATACATGCAGGGAGAAAGCGCAGGTATCAACATGGCCGGCAGGGAAAAACCGTATACGACGGCGCTGCCTCTCAACTCCGCGGGTTTCTTCGGGCTGCATATGGTCAGCGCGGGAAGTTATACCGGCAAATGCATCGACGCGGGAAAACCCGCAGTTAAAGCACACGGCGACGTTCCTGCTTCTCCCGCCGAGTACCGGAAATTCTGGGTGGACAACGATCTGCTTAAAGGGTTCATCATCATCGGCGACGTCAAACGGTCGGGAATTTATACGTCAATCGTACGCGACAAAATTCCGCTCTCGACGATTGATTTCGATGCAATCAAGGACGAGCCGCAGCTGCTTGCGTTCAGCAGACAGAAGCGCGACAAAATCCTTTCCGCAAAGGACGACGTTCCCGCGACAAGCTGGAACTTTGCAATACAATAAGACGCTCCAAAAACATCACGGCTTCGCCGTGTAATGCAAACAAATTGTTATCTAGTGCGCGTTGCGCACAGACAATCCATGTTTTTGGAGCTCTGCGGGAATTGATCGTACAAAAAACATCCTGTTTTTTGTACTTCTCGGGAATTGCTCTGCAATTCCCGCTCAACAAAGGCCGGACTTCCTGTCCGGCACTGCGGGGGGGGGATTTTTATACCGCAAAAACAGCGGCAGGATTGGAGGTGGAAATATATGTTAAAGATTGATGCGACGCCGGAACTGACGTTCGACGTTCTTAATAAACAGATCCGCGGCTCGGACGAAAAACACGTGAAAATCTCGCACGCGATCGGGCAGCGGTACATAGCGGCGGGACTTGCCGGACGAAAAATCGACATAGACGGCACACCGGGAAACGCGCTCGGTGCGTATCTCGACGGTTCGACAATCGTCGTCGAAGGCAACGTTCAGGATGCGACCGGCGACACTATGAACACAGGTGAAATAATCGTTCACGGAAACGCAGGAGACGCGACGGGATACGCGATGCGCGGCGGTGCAATCTATATCCGCGGAAACACGGGATACCGCGCGGGCATTCATATGAAAGCGTATAAAACGCAGCAGCCTGTCGTCGTAGTCGGCGGAAAAGCCGGAAGTTTTCTCGGCGAATATCAGGCGGGAGGCACAATCATCGTGCTCGACCTGGAACCGCCCGTCAGGATTAACGGCGAAGTGACAGCCGGAGCGCCGATGGCACGCGAAATTACAGGCGCATTCGTCGGGACCGGTATGCACGGCGGCGCAATCTACCTGCGGACGGACAAAGCTCCCGAACTGCCGAAACAGATCCGCGTCACGATGAAGAAAGGAACCGAGATTCCCGAAATAAAATCGTACATCACGAAATTCTGCGAATATTTCAGCGACGTAAACAAGGAATCGATTCTTGCCTCGACGTTCGCAATATTGACGCCGGACAGCAACAATCCGTATAAGCAGCTGTATACGTCGAACTAAAAATAAGCGTACGGTAAATATACACAGAGTGCTTCTGGTTATCAGAAAGATTTTGCGGTGCCACCTCATACAAAAAAACGGTCCGCTTGCGCGAAAAAATAAATATTTTTGAAAATCTGCATGGCTGAAATATTTACCGGCGTTTACAGGGCGAAAATAGTCACATTTTTGTTTCAGGTTTATAAACGCCGGGGAAAATTTCAGACGCAGTTATTTTCAGAAATGTTTCATTTATCTCGCGTTGTACAGAAAAGCAGGGAGCGGAGCAGAAAATAATCTGAGTGCGACTCTGCGCGGGGAGCTTCGCTGCAACTCGTCCTATTCTGGCGAGCCGGAACACTCGGATTATTTTCTGCGTAAGCGGACTGCTTTTCTGTACTAAGGTTGCTAAGCAAAAAATTTAAAAAATAGATACGCTCAGTGTATGTTTACCGTACGTACTTACTTCTTTTCCATATACAATTCCACGTCGTCGAAGTTGCCCCAGTTGCCGGCGTTCGTATCGAGATAAATGCCGATTGTCACCTGCCCGTCCGTCACTTTAATATTGCTGACAGTGTACTGCTTCCAGTTTTTCCAGCCGGTATTTTTGACGTCGGCCGTAAGCTGCTTTTCCGCCCCGTCGAAATCCGCCGCAAAAATCCTGATTGATTTTTCACCGCCGCCGCCCATTGCCCACAGTGAATACGTGTACGTGCCGTTCGGAATGCCTTTGAACGTACGGGATAAGGTTGACTTGAAGCCGCTGTCAAGCCAGTATTTGTACGTCCATTTTCCCGTGCGCGCGTTCGACTTATTATTTTCCGCGAAACACACGTTCGCAGGTCCGTCAAGCACCCAGGCGCCGAGTTTTCCGCTTTCCCATGAAGGATCTGTAACAAGATTCACCTGATTGCTGACCGTCACGTCCGCGGTTACCCGGAATGTGCTGTCCTTTACGGTGCCCTGCACCTGCACGACTCCTTCGTTCTTTTCCGCAGCCCAGTCGTGCTTATCCCAGACAATTTCTCCGGGATGTTCCGCGTCGTTTTCGTACACGACTTTAATCTTTGCCGGCAGCTTCGGCGCCTGTCCCGGCATCGTTTTCACTTCAACTTTCTCCGCGGAATACGGAGCAAACGACGAAGCGTTCGCCGCGCTGCCGCCCGCCCGGTTCGTAAAGGCGCCTTTCCCGTATACCAGATTGAAAACAGCAAGCGACGGCAGCGCATGACCCGTAAAATCGAACATAGCCTGATTTTCCCAGTTGTTGCCTTCACCCGTGCGCCATCCGGCGCCTTTTACCGGAATCCAGTCGGGCTCCCAGTAGAAAACTCCGGTACCGTTTTTCACGTGACTTACCGTATCGATGATATCGCGGACTTCCGTCGCCTGCCCCTGGACCGACGGAACGTATCCGTTTTCGTCGTCGCTGTAAACGACGAACGCATTTCCCATACCGTCGCCGTCGTCTTCAGTAAACGCATAAGCGGTCTCCGCGACGATCATTTCCTTCCCGTATTTTTCGCCGATGAGCGTCATGTTGTTTTTCAGATTTGCAAGCGCACCGTGCCAGTACGGATAGAACGACAGACCGATGACGTCGAAATCGACTTTAGCGGCCGTAATCGGATCGAACATCGACATATACAGATTGTTGTCGCCGCCGTCGGCAAGATGAATCATAATTTTGATTCTGCCGTCTTTTCCCTGTGCGGCCCGCACACCTTTCGATGCGCTCTTGAGCAGCGAAATGAATCCGTCCATACCGCCGATGTCGGTGTCGGTTTTACCTTTCCATGTTTTTCCGAGGGGCCACATCATCCCGCCGTTGAGCTCGTTTCCGATCTGAACCATGTCGGGACGGACACCGGCTTTATCCATCTTTTTAATGCAATCCTCCGTAAACGATTCGACTGCTTTGTCGAGCTGCTTCGCGTCCATGTCGCGCCATGCTGCGGGAGTCTTCTGCTTCGACGGATCGGCCCACGTGTCGCTGTAGTGAAAATCGAGCAGAATCTTCATGCCGGCTTTTTTCGCACGCTGCGCAAGCCTGATATCAAGCTCCAAATTATTATTTCCGCCGCCCGACGGTTCTCCTTTTCTGCTCAGCACTTTTCCGTTCGCATATACGTCGCGTTCATTCACCGGATTATTCCACAGGCGGAGACGGATCCAGTCCACACCGTTTTCTTTGAGAATGGCGAACAAATCGTCTTCGTTTCCCTGCGCGTTGTAAAATTTTCCGCCGTTCTTTTCAATCTCACCGAGCATACTCACATCCGCACCGCGGATGAAATCCGGGGACAGACCGTCCACCGGCGCTACAAGAATGTGCTGCTTCACAGCATCGGCGGCAGTATTCGGTTTTGCGGATACCTTACCCGCAGACAAAAGAACTGAGACACATACGACGGCCTTCACGACTTCGTTTTTAAACATATACATTCCTCCGAAAATCAACACGATTTATCCACTCGTGTTGATTCAGTTTATACATAAATCGTAATTCCACTTCTTTGTTTTGTCAAATAAATTTTACAAAAGGGAAAAATCCGATTTTCAGGAATTTATTCCGCTTCAAGCTGCTTTCTGCATTCTGCGAGCTGCTTTTCTTCTTCGGGTGAAAGTTCGGGAAACTTCGGATTGATGTCGCGCAGCGTTTCAGCGAGTATTTCCGACACCAGATACCGCGTATACCATTTCTGGTCCGCAGGAACGACATACCACGGACAGTCCGCCGTCGACGTTCCGTTGATTGCGTCTTCAAAAGCCTCCTGATATTTGTCCCAGAACGCGCGCTCCTGTATGTCGTTCGCGCTGAATTTCCAGTTCTTCTCCTGCCGGTCGATACGCTCGAGAAAGCGCTTTTTCTGCTCTTCCTTCGACAAGTTAAGGAAAATTTTCACAATCCTGTATCCGTTGCCGTATAAATACTTTTCCCAGGCGGAAATATCCTTATATTTCTGACTGATGTAGCCGCTGTTGATAGTCCGCCCGGGCATTTTATAGCTTTTCCAGAACTCGTGCACTTTCACGACGAGCACTTCCTCGTAGTACGAGCGGTTGAAAATGCACATTTTGCCGCGCTCGGGAAGTCGTTTGTGATACCGCCAGAGAAAATCGTGCGCTGCTTCCTCCGTGTTCGGAGTTTTGAAGCTGAACACGTCGATGCTCTGCGGATTGACGATCGACATGACGTGTTTGATCGTGCTGTCCTTCCCGGCCGCGTCGAGCGCCTGCAGTATAATCAGCACAGATTCCTTCGATTCCGCATATAATTTTTCCTGAAGCGCGTCGATTTCGAACAGATTCTGCTCGGTCCTTTTCATGAGCTCGTCTTTCTGTCCGTCACGTCCGCCGGAATCGTGACTGATTTTGTTCAGGGCAAGTTTTTTTTCACCGTCGCAGCGGTACTCTTTCAACAGTTCAGCTGATTTTTCCATCGTTTATCTGTCCTTATTGTTAATAAACAATTTTATCCCGCGCCGATTACTGGCCGAAAATTCCCTTAAGTTTACCGGAAACGTCGTCTCCGCCCAGCGCGTCAATCGCCTGCCGGGCAGCTTTGCCGCCGGTTTCCTTTACAAGCCTGTCGGTAATATCCTTCTTAACCGAGGTGAGCTGCGAATTAACAGCGGAAAGATTCAGCTGCTGCAGTTTCATCGCGTTTTGAATATCGGTGAACTGCGCAATCTCCTCCGTGATTCCGCCCGTCTTTTCGGAAAGCAGGGCCGCGACCTGTTCTTTCGCGGCGGCCGTTATTTCCGTCATTTCTGAATTGAGCAGATTCCGGAAAATCAGCGCGAAACGGTCACCCGCGTCGGTCCCGAGCGTGACGCTCATTCCGTCGGCCCTCGTGTAACCTGCGGAAAAATCAACACTGAGAGTCGTAAACGAATCAACCGCTTTCCGGTAAACGCCGCTGATTACCGCAGGCTCGAAATCAGGAGTCGCAATTTTAAGATTATTCATATCCGCAGAGCCGGCCGCACTGAAACTGCCGTTCGCATTGCCCGATATGCGGCACCTGACGGCGGAAACGGCATTCATCCCGTAGGAATCTGAAATTTTTACGGAAACGGGAAAACCTGTTCCGGTGTAGTCTGCGGAAACAAGCGGATTTTTTGTCGCCGTCCGGCCGTCTACTACGGCGCTGATTGAATTGGAAACGCCGGCAGCGGAAAATTCTGCGGCAAACACAGCCGGACGTCCGCGTCTGTCGGGGTCGCTGCTTATCTCTTCGGCCGAAACATTCCAGCCGGGACCGGAACCGTACGCTTTCTGCACCAGAAATTTCGGCACAGTATCGCTTTTATACTGAATGTCCCGTCCCTTCATGCGGCGGGAAGTTTTCTTTGTTTCCGCCGCCGATTTCCCGGACGACGACGCAAGTTTCGCCGCCAGGTTAATTCCGTCATCGACATACGGATAATATTTTCCGAGAAGGCTGTACATAAACGCGTCGAGCGTGTCGTTAAACACGCCGCGGATGCCTTCATCCTTAAGCGTTTTAAATTTATTAATTTCCGCATCGGCAAGAGCTCTGTCTGATGCAGCAGCATCTTTGATTTTTCGGGAAAGCAGCGAGACGGATGCAGAGTCCGTCTCAAAGTCGGACATCACTAAGTCCGTTTCGTTTTTGAGTTTCTGTCCCTGCGAAACGGCGGTGTTTATGTTTTCCAGAGCTTCCTTAAGCTCAACCGGATCATTCACTTTCGACCAGTCGGTGCGTATGACTTTATCCGCACTGTCCGAGAAATCCTTTACGGACTTTTCCATTGCGGCTGGTCTGTCCTTCCATTTTGCGACAAGCGGTCCGACGGTTTTTCCCGCATCCTCCGCAGCCGCCGGCGATTTGAGGTTCGCCTGAATATTCTTAATAATATTTTCCGGCGTATAACCTGAAAACATGGACGCCAGTTTCGCTTCCGCTTTTGCCGTAAGCTCGTTCTGTTTCCCGCCCGCGTCTTCCGTTTTTTTCTTTTCCCCTTTATTTTGGAAAAGAGGAAGATATCCCGACGTCTTTCTGTCCGTTCCCGTTCTGACGTCGGCAATCGTGATGTTTTCCGCGTCGAATTTGCCGCGCAGCAGTTCAGTCAGATTGAAATCGAAAGCGACGTCGCCGATCTGAAACAGATTTTTCATGACGTCGTTTTTATCCGCCTGCTGAAGATTTTTCACTTCAAGCTTCGCGCCCAAAATGTCGAAATCGACGTACCCGACTTCCGTTTTCGCCGAGAAAACACGCTGCATGCCCGACACGATTATCTTCTTAACAACTATATCTTTGAACAAAAATATCACAATGCAGAGAACTGCAACAAACCCCGCAGCAGCGGCAAGAGGTACGAACTTAATGCCGAATTTCTGCGCCCGCACATCTTTCGCAATCCGTCTGAGCCGTTTGAAATCCTTTTTTTCAATCTGCATACCGTACGAAATACGCAGTCTGTCTTCGTGTTCCTTATCCGCCGTGAAATATCCTTCGACAAATTTCCGGTCGGCGGGAATATAAATTCTGTCGAGAATTTTTTTCTCAAGTTCCTCTTTCGAGTAGGATTTTTTCAGCAGCCCCGGCAGCTTCTTTGCAGCAGCCGCAGCCGGAGCCTTCGACGGTTTGTCTGTTCCGATTTTATTCATATCATCCGAGCTCCACTGCAGCTTTTACTATTTTGTTTACAAGAGGCAGTTTATAGAAAAATTTTCCAAACCGACTTTCGTTAAAACGCGGAGCAATCTTATTGCGCCATGCTCCGACAAACAGGCGCATCAGAAAATAGAGCGGCACATAGCAGATTATCCCGCAAACGAGAGCCCCGCACACAACTGTATTATTAAAACGAGTGAACGCGACGAACGGTACGTCGAGCAGCCGTGCGAACACAGGTTCGAGAGGAGCCCATGAGAGTATGAAATAACCGACCTTGTCGAACAGCGGGTCCGCGGCAGGAGCCGCAAGTGCACCCGCCAGCATCATAATAAAATATCCGCCTTTGTTTATCCGGCAGAACATAAAAAAAACAAGCAGAAGATACCACAGCAGATTATCTTTCGGCATAAAACCGAGCATCAGTCCGATGCTGAAGGCGTGCGCAATCTCCGACGGTTTCGAGTTGGAATTCAGCGCACGCACAAAGCTGATAATGTACCTGAGCATTTACACCTCTCTGTTCCGATAATTACTTCGCGATTTTTGCGGCAAGCTCCGCGCCCCGCGCTTCAAGCACGTCCAGATCCGACGGAGCAGGTGTTCCCTGCCATTCGTACTGCTCAACCTGATCCCATTTCAGCGGTTCGGAAAGCGCATCGTATTCCTTACGGCCGCCGCCTATCCAGCCCCAGCTTCCTATGCGCAGAGCCTTCTTGCCGACGTAGTGCTTACGGTTGAACAGGTCAAGAATCTGCACCATAGCGGGGAACAACTTGTACTCGTATGTCGGAGCCGCAATTACGACTCCTGCAGAACGATACGCAGCAGCCAGAACGCGGGACTCGTCCGTTTCGGGAATCTCGAGAAAATCAATCTTTATGGACGGATCCGCTTTCCTGATTCCCCGCACCACGGCCTCCGCGCCTTTTTTCGTATTACCGTACATGGAAGCGCAGATAATGCATATTTCACGTTCGCATTCGCCGCCGGTATTGTATCCGGCGTATTTTACGTAATTATTAATGATAGTTTCGGGATGCGCCCGCCTGATAAGACCGTGGCTCGGCGCCACAGTTTTAATAACAAGTCCCGCATCAGTCAGTTTTTTGACAGCCTGTTTTACGAACATACTGAAACTTGCAATAATCGTCGCGTAATAGCGCAGACTTTCACTCTCGTAAAATTCGAGTTCCTTATCCGTAAATTCGTCGTCGAAAATACGGTCGCCCGTCTTGCCGTAACCGCCGAACGCGTCGCAGCTGAAAAGCGTTCCCGACGCAGCGTCGAACGTGCACATCGTTTCCGGCCAATGAACGTTAGGAATTTCGTAGAACGCAAGCGTCACTCCGCCGAGGTCAAGCGTGTCGCCGGTTTTCACTTCGCGCACTTTGAGCGCAGGACAACGCTCCGTCGCCTTGAGAAAATTTTTGACAAGCGCACATCCCTTTGCCGTCGCGAAAATCTCCACGTCGGGATTCTGCGCCACGAACTGCTGCATATACCCGGTATGATCGGGCTCAAGGTGGTTGAGAATAAGATAGTCGATTCTGCCGCCGCCTTCAATTTCAGAGAGCTGCTTTTTCAGAAGCGCGACCGCCTCTTCCCAGTCGGCGGTAAGGTCTATGAGCGCCGTCTTCCGGCCGCGCACAAAATACGAATTAAGCGTAACCCCGTCGGGGATGGACCAGTATCCTTCGAACAGCGGATGATTGCATATGTCGGAATGGATAACAGAAATATACGGTGTGATTTGTTTTATATTACTCATACTATATATTTTATCAGGGTTTTCACATATCGACAATCAGGCCGCTGACGGGGGAACAGGTTCTATCGTACTAGCGGATACCTCCGCAAAGTACGGAATGGACGGGGCAGCTCCTTTCCGGGACACGGCGATCGACGACGCGACAGACGCGAGGCGGAGAATTTCGCCGGCCGGCATTTTCTGTGCAAGGCAGCTGATAAAGTACCCGGTAAACGTATCGCCGGCGAATATATCGTTTCGTTGCACATTAAATAAAACGTTCATCAAGGGTCTCTGTAAAATCAGCAACTTCTTTTCTATCTGGAATAGATGTTTGAGCTCCCTTTTTAGAAACCACTATGGCTCCTACAACATTAGCATACTTAACAGCTTTTTCGACCTCCATGCCAGTACCAACTTCAGTAGCAAACGCTGCTAAAAAAGAATCGCCAGCCGCAGTTGTATCGACTATTGGAACGTCAGGAGTCGGATAAGTAACAATAGTATCACTTGCAGCTTTTAAAACCTTCGCACCATTACGTCCGACCGTCACTATAACACAGCCGACACCATAAGAAATAAGTTTTCCCATCCCTTTTTCAAGATCGCGTTCGTCGGTAAGCATTTTCAGTTCTGTTTCATTGGGTTTTATATAATCTATATATTTATAAATTTCATGCGGCATCACGGCGGGAACAGGAGAGGGATCCAATACTACAATTTTACCCATTTCTTTTGCGAGTCGTGCAACATACAATACAGTTTCAACCGGAATTTCCATTTGAAGAAGAACCATATCACTTTGTTTCAAAACATCAATATTTTTATCAATATATTCAGCAGAAACAGTAGCGTTAGCTCCTGAAACAACAATAATAGAATTATTCCCTTTTCTGTCTACTTGGATAACCGCAATTCCGGTGGATACAGTATCACAAACAGCTAAATGACTGATATCGACATTAGCAGTTCTGAGACTATTACAAAGAATTTTTCCGTATGAATCATTACCTACGGCTCCCAATAGAACTGTCTGATTACCCAACTTACCAGAAGCGAACGCCTGATTTGCGCCTTTCCCTCCGGGAATCAGCTCCAATTTATCAGTCTTCTCTGTCTCTCCATCAGTAACTAAATGATGTACTTCGATACGAAAATCAATATTCAGACTCCCCACAACTAAAATTTTCATATATAATTTTTCCTTATTAATTAAGTATTCTGTATTTTTTTTAACCCTTGATACCGCTACTCGTAATTCCCTGTACATAATATTTTTGGAAAGGCAAAAAGAAAACAACAGGGATCAGAGCACTGATTATTGAAGCTGCATATAAACACGACCACAGTGTCACGCGCTCCATTTTAAACGAAGCTATTGCAATTTGAACGAGCCGAATTCCGGGAGAACGGGCTATAACAAGCGGCCAGAGATATGCGTTCCATTCGTTCATAAAAACCATTAATGCAGCAGTCACAAAAACAGGCATGCTTAAAGGCATGATTATTTTGAAATAGATTTTCGGTATGGACGCTCCATCTATTTCTGCTGCTTCGAGGATACTTTCCGGGAAGTCCTTGAAAAATTGATTGAACAAAAACAATACGAGACCGTCTGCCAGACACGGCACAATAAGTCCTGTGTATGTATCCACCCAGTGAAAACTATTCACAACACTGTAAAGAGGTAACGTAATAGATTCAAAAGGTATCATAAACGAAATAAGAATTGCGACAAATATAATCTTTTTACCTTTAAATTTAAATTTTGCGAAAGCCACTGCTGCAATACTGTTTATCAAACATCCTGCAATAATAGTGACGGCAGATACATAAAATGTATTCAAAAGCGGACGCTGAAATTTAAAATCGCGAAAAATTCGAATATAACTGTCGAGACTGAATTTTACCGGAACAAATGTGTGATATGAAAGCGGTCTTGCATATTTGAATATTTCGGTATCACTCCGTAATGAACACGCAATACCCCATAGCAGCGGAAACATAGTAAAAATCGCTATCATAATCAGAACAATCCAGAAAAAAGCATGGGAAATAACTTTTCTTGTCATTGTCAGTCTTCCTCCTCTGTAGTCAGCAGCTTGAACTGAAACACGCATATAGTTCCAATCATTATCAAAAGGATTGTAACGATAGCCGACGAACGGGAACGGTCTACAAACTGAAAGGCCGACTTATAAGCTTCATACATAAGAACATTAGTGCTTCCCTGCGGGCCTCCGCGAGTTACAATCTGCATAGGTGCAAAAAGAAGCATATTACTCGTAGTGTCTGCGACAAGTACAAACAAAATCGTATTTTTTATAAGCGGCAACGTTATATATATCGTTCGCTTGAACCATGTAGCGCCGTCGAGTATTGCCGATTCATAGATAGATGTATCTATCCCTTTTAATCCTGCAAGCAGAAACATCATCCAGTAGCCGACGCCTTTCCAGTTTGCTATAGCGACAATACACCAGAGGGCCTGTTTTTTATCGATAAAAAATCCCTGATTCGGTATACCGATAGTATTGAGAATACTGTTCAAAATACCGCTATTAACATCGAACATCATATTCCACAGAAGCGTTGCGACCGTTAATGAGATAGTCACCGGCAGATAATAAATTGTTCTAAAAACGCTTATTCCCTTAACCGCCGTACTGACCAGAAACGCAAAAATGAGTGATATAACAAGTTGTATCGGGGTAATAACAATATTCATTTTTATGGTAACCCATAGAGAATTCCAGAAAGTATTATCGTGGAAAAGTCTGATGTAAGTTTCCAACCCCCAATGGCCATTGTAAAAGACACCCTCAATAAGAGTCCGTAAAATTGGATATAATTTAAAAATAACGATGAGTATACAGGCTGGTCCAATCAGCATATAGGGCACTATATTTTTTAACCTGATATTTTTAGTATGCATATACTTCTTCCTCTTGGTATAAAAAAGGCGGAATTTCATAAACGATAATTCCGCCTCCAGCAGAAATCAACGCACTATTTTCTATATTTTACAAACGCAGTATTCAGCTGACTGATTGAAGAAGCAACAGATGATTTCACATCAGCTCCGTTCCTAATATCTTCTAACATTGCATTCACTACCGTCTCGTATTCTGAATAACCGGGTGTGACAGGACGCGGAACTGCCGTGTGCGCCGCTTCGTAAGCCGCTATTTTCAAATAACCGGGCGCATCAGTATTATTCGTTATGGCTTCAATTCCCTTCTGTGTGGAAGGAATATCTCCGTTCGCAACAAGCCACTTCGTATTTCCTTCTCCCAAACTCATATATTTGACAAACTCAGCAGCTTCCGCTTTGTGTTCAGAAAAAGCGGAAACACCAAAATGCCAGCTTCCCGTCGGAGTCGCGACTTTGTCTTCATATCCTCTGAAAGCAGGACAAGGACAATAGGCAATCGATTTAAACCCACTACGATCGGCTTCCGCTTGGTTCCAAGTACCTCCTATAAGGAAACAGACTTTTCCGGCCCGGAAATTATTACCGACTTCATCAGCCGTAACTCCGCGGAGCGAGACGCCGTTATCAAATGTACTCTTGTAGAATTCCAGAGCTTTTATCCATTCTGGTGAATCAAGGATTCCTTTTACAGTAAATCCGTCGGTTCCGATCGATGGAGCTCCTAGACTATTAGGAAGCGCAAGTATCTGATAAATTCGACCAACCTGTTCGAACATTAATCCTGCAATTCCATTCGTACCATTGGGGTCGACAGCTCTCTGAACTTTACCTGCAAGATCCACAACCTGTTCCCATGTTAAGCGATGATATACATCATTTTCCGGAATAGTAACACCAGCTTGTTTTACATAATCAGTGTTGTACCAAAGCAATTGTGACGATGTATTCATCGGCGGACAGTAAAATTTTCCATCCCAAGTTCCCGCAGTTACGGCAGAAGGAATAAAGCCATTTTTTTCTTCCGTCGTAAAATATTGATCCATCGGTTCAAGATAACCTCTGGTAACATAACCGGCGACCATCGGAACATCTACCCCGATAACATCATATTCAGAAGATTTTGATCCCAGTTTGACTTCAAGATTCTGGAATAATTGTTCCTGCTGATAACATTCCAGTTTTACTTTAACATTATGAGTTTTCTCATAATCCGCAATAATGGGATTCAATTTATCTTCCCATTGACCTGCTCCGGTAGTAACATAAACAATCTCTACACGATCTTGTTTCTCTGCTTTTCTGCATGCAAAAAACGAGAGACACAAAGCCAATACCAGCAAGCTACCTAAAATTTTTTTCATTTTTCCTCCTATGAAAAAACAGTATACATTTGATATTTCTTACTCAGCAGCAAATAAAATAATGAATATTATCAACAGATATCGCCCAATTAATTCGATCGTGTCAGCTTCTCGAATAAATCGCCGAAAAGTCTGTCACGGTCTATCCAATACACATATCGAATCAAATGTCCCGTGCGGTCAAAACTATAATGATTATCGTATTCACAAATGGGACTGTATTCCAACCTCGATCGTTCGAAGGATTCATCAAGAAGCCATGCAACAGCTGTAACATCCCAGATTACCCTGCTCCAGTACTTGCCCTGCGAACAGAGTGCTGCCTCTTTTACAACGATATCTACCAGATAGTCGCAAAATTCATTCTTACCCTTCAGCCAGCATTCCAGTTCCGGGCGGGTCGTACGGAATTCGGAGGCGACACCCATACAGGGAATCTGAACAACGGGAACACCGCTGCCGAACACAACTCTCGCAGCTGCAATATCCTGATATAAGTTGAATTCCCTGTTATCGGGCCAGTCATAACTATGCCCACCGAGCCACACAACCACGATCTTGTCCCGAATGGACGGTTCCAGCAATAAAGCTGACGCAATATTTGTTATTGCAGCTATTGCTACGACATACAGAGGATGTGTAACATCCTGTTTTTCTGCAAGCTTTATCAAATTTCTTGCGGCAGGTGAATCAACCGGTATTTTTTCATCTTTCAGATAATGAGGAGACCCCTTGTACACGACCGAATCGTACCGCTTTTCTCCTGTCAAAGACAGAACGTGAAAAATTTCCTCATAACTCCGTTCCATACCGTCTTCAGGACTGGAAGAATGAGCATTAAAAAACGGAGCAGCATTAATTGCCCGAACTCTCAGTTTCTCCGGCGATTTTAATAAATACGCCAATGCGAACTGATCGTCGATTTCATTAAATGTGTCGGTATCCAGCACAACATCGACTGCTTCTTCCGGTTGTTTCAGTCTCATAATTCTTTGTGTTTCGTCCACTTTCGCTAATCCTCCTTCAATTCTTTAACACTAACAAGCGTATTAATAATATCTGATATATTCATATAACCATTTCCTTTTTTCGTTCAGATTAGAAAATACAGGCTGACTGCAAAATAATATTTGCATATGGAGTTGCTTCTCCCGTTCTTATTACAGCCTTGCACGCCGAAAGTTTCTCCTTCAGTTCCTCATGCGGAACGAATGTAACTGATATACCGGAAAACAGCTCCAGAACTGCTTTCAATACCAACGGATTTTTTTCCTTTATTTCTTCTGCAAGAGTTATCTTCTCAACTTTCATGTCCAGAAGGACGATTTTGAGTACTTCGATAAAGCGGGGTACGCCCTGCTCGAGTGAAACGTCAATCAATTCAGTTCCATCCGGGCAGGGAAGTCCGCAGTCGCCTATGCACAACGTATCAGTATGCCGCAGATATGAAAGGACCCTGGAAATATCACTGTTCAAAATACCGTTTATTTTCATATACCTCTTAGTTAATCGATTACGTAATCGATTAACTAAGAGGTATAATACCATCCGTTCTATGATTTGTCAAATCCTTATTGCAGATTTCTTAATATCTCTCTGTACTATATAACTCTGTCTCAATGACCATCATACCGATGAAGCCCCTGCCGTACGCCAAGCAGTCTTTTAGCAATATTGAAAAAGTCAAAATGGTTTGTATTTTCGATTTGACTTTTTACTTTCTGTGGTATTCCTGAATCTCCATACCATGCACCACACATACCGCATGCAATAGCACCTATCGTGTCCGTATCTCCGCCGACATTGGCAGCAAGACCGGCAGCGCGCATAACATCGCCTTGCGCATAATTGAAGATTGCAAACGCAGCCGGAACAGTCTGCATTATAGGTAGACCTGTTCCTATGCGGTAATAAAGAACATCCAAAAAATGCTCATCATCAATCAGTCCGGCTGTCTCATTAATTGCCCACCGAATTCGTTCTACAACGGAAGGACCGACTGTTTCATATCCCTGTGACTCACCCAAAACAGCACATTCACAGGCTGTCTCGATCAACGACGATAAATTGTTTATGCCATCAAAACACCCTGCAATTACCGCTGCAATGGAACAGGCTCCCGCATTTGCAACGGTTGTATTATGTGTCGGTTTGCATATCTCATAAACAAGCCTGACAAGTGCTCTCTTGTCAGAAAGAGAACAAATAATGCCAGCCGGAATAATCTTCATAGCAGCTCCATTTGTTACTCCGTTTTTACCGGCCTCCTCCGGCGGAATCCCCCGCTGAATCTGTTCCAAAGCTGCACGAGTACTCGGTCCGATAACTGTTCGATTTTTTCCTTCTTCCGCATCCCATTTTAAAACGTCCTCAACAAAACGATTTACAGAATAGACACCTTTAGTATCGCACAAATTTTCCGCTACCAGCATGCTCATGTATGTATCATCCGTTGTTTCACAGGGAACGAATCCCTTGCAAATAGGATTAACATCATCACCAGGTAAGAAAGTGTCAATTAATGAGAATTTTTTTTTGATATATGCACGAGACTGCATTTCAACAGGCATTCCCATGGCATCACCTACGGCAATACCAAGTAATGCGCCATATGCCTTTGACTCAAGTTGAGCGTCAGACAGAAAAAGCATTAACAGCCTCCAGTGTCGGACAACTTCGAGCCCCAATATTACTACAAGTCAGGAACGCACAAACCGTTGAAAATTTCATCGATTCGGCAAGTGTATAATTCTGATAGAGGTAACTGTACAACATCGCTCCCATATAAGAATCACCAGCCCCCGTCGTATCAATAACATTTCTCTCGACGGCTTTTTCTCTGTGGTATGAACCATCAGGAGCATAAGCTACAGAACCATCTTTCCCGAGTGTAAACAACAATGTACCATTACAATACGATTTCAAAAACTGTGCACATACATCTAATTCTTCCGTACCACAAAGCTGGAACAATCCCTCACGGCAAGGTGCAAAAAGGTCTACGTATGCTAATGAATCCAGCAGCTGCTTTTTACTGCATCCGAATGCATTCATTTGTGCAAGATTTACCTGCATATTAAATGCCGTTTTTTTATCGGCCTGTTTAGCAACTTTTAAAGCAGCGACAGCCGGGCCATACGGCATTAAATCGGTATAAAAAATATCTGCGGATGAAATATATGAAAGATCAATATCCTTTTCCTGCAGATTCAAAAAACAGTTTCCCATATGAAGCATAATAAATTTTGCACCGGTACCGTCAACAACAATATCAGTATGCAATGTAGTACCGTCTTTCTGGATAATCATTTTCCGATTGTCTATACCTTCACCGATAAAAGAATTCATCAACTCCGTCCCATGCACGTCATCACCAATTTTAGCAATAAAACCACAGGAGACACCAAGTCTGGATGCTTGTACAATAACATTTGCGCCACTTCCTCCGGGGAGGAGTTTTGTAGATTTGATAATACAAAACGAATCCTCCTTCGGAAGAGCATCTACTGACACAATTGAATCGACTGCTATAGATCCCAATCCAACAATATTCATAAAAATCCTCTATCAAGAATTACCTAATCCAACTTACATATAGAGTAAAAAAATGCAATTAATTATTTTCATATGCAAGTTTGACCATTCTTTCGGCGAGGCCGGATATCGACATCATTCCGAAACCATCAATTCCACTTTTGATAGTATCATGTAATGGTGTGATCCACATAGCCGGCAATGAATCGGACCCGAGCATCATTCCGACAACGGAACCTGTCGTTGCAGCATTACAATCTGTATCAAATCCTGCACTAACGCAAATTCCGATTGTTTTTTCAAAGTCCATATTTCCCCACAACAAACCGACCATACAAATCATCGCGTTAGAAATCGTATGACACCAATCATGACTTATTTTTTCATTATAACGGGTATGGATACGCTCCAAACAATTCTCATATGTCAGTTTTTCATCTTTGTACCATGAAACCACAATCTCGACGGCTTCAAAAAGACGGGAATGCTCAGGTATTTCTCCCAGACCTGCGTCAATCACATCAAGTATATCCTTACTGACTGCGGCTCTGGCAATCATGGCGGCAAATAACATTTCACCATAAATGCCATTTCTCGTGTGAGAAATAGATGCATCTTTCCATGCTAATGCTGCAGCAGCCTCCGGATCTCCAGGACTAATGTACCCAAATAAATCCGCTCTGATTTGTGCTCCTATCCATTCCCGATATGCATTCTCATACACTGCAGAATATGGTGGTAATATCAGATTCGTAAAATTACGATAGGCTATCCGTTCCGCCGTACATGCATGCAGAAACTGCAAATTCATAAGCCAGCTCTCCGCCATTTCATCGGAAGTAAAGCCTTTGCCATGTTCTTCAACAGTTTTCAAATTGAGAATCGTATAATTCGTGTCGTCATCTTCAGGCCCATATTTTACATTGTTGATCCAATTTATAGTATTGCTGCCATACACATGTCCTTCATCCTTAACACGATATTTTTCACGTAGAACAGTTCCAATTTTAGAAGAAAAATACCGTTTAGGCGGATAATTATCAGTATCTTTCATCATCCCTACAATCCGATCCCTGTACCACCCTTCTACAGGCTGCCCGAACAAGCATCCTGAACAACGGCCGAGCCATGCGCCATATACAAAACGATACAAATCAGGTTTATCAGGAATCATGTCTTTATCTTTATGCTTGGACATGCACCGACATGCTCTGATTTCCGTAAGATCTGAGGGCTCTGTATATTTATAATCCGGACGTATAGGGGCATTTTGCAACTTAGTCCATAATGCATGGGCCTCAGGTTCCATTGTATGTCCTTTATGAAACATCGATGTAATAGTCTTTACATCATCTTCATATTTACGAACGTCACGACCCTCATCCATACACTGAAGATATTCAGTTTCAATGGATTCAGAACAAGTAAGCCACTGAGAATTCATAACTATAACCTCCTGATTGTTTAATCAACCTTTTACACCACCTGCAGTCATCCCGTCGATAAATCTATTCTGCAGGAAAATAAAAAACAAAATGATCGGAACAGACACCATAACAGCAAATGCCATCATGCTTCCCCATTCCGTTACATATCTACTTGTAAAGCCATAAAATTTTACAGCCAGCGTAATTACCTTGTCCGTCTGAAGAAAAGTAACAGCAAACAGGAATTCATTCCAACACCACAGTCCCACAATAAGGGCAACGGTAAGTATTCCCGGACGCACAAGAGGAAGAACAATTTTCCAGAATATTTGCCATGAAGTTGCGCCATCTATTACTGCAGAATTAATAATATCCTTACTTATCCCCATAAAATACGAATATAACAGAAAAATTGCGAATGGACTGTAAATAGCACTGTACACAAACATCATCGGAATAAGATTATCTATCAATCCCATCTTTTGCAAAATAAAAAACAGCGGAATAATAAAAAGCTGCTTGGGTATAGTATTACAAACGAGAAAATACACTGATATTCCATTAGAGAACCGTAACTTCTTTCTCGCCAAAGCATATGCAGCCATACAGCTTGAAATGATAGTGATGAGCAAAGTTCCTGCAACAAGCAAAATACTGTTTATTGCTGCCTGCGACACCTGTCCCTGTATCCATGCATTTTTATAGTTAATACCGCTAAAAATCTTCGGTAATGCAAGCGGATTTCTCACTATCTCCATTCTGGTTTTGAAACTATTCAGAACCATCAGTGACAACGGTAGAAGCGTTACTAAAGCCATAAAAGTCAGCAGAATCCACATCACAACGACGCCAGTCTTATTTTGACGAATAGTCATGCCGCTTCCTCCTCGTGCTGTAATTGCATTCGAACATAAAATACTATCACGATACCGGCAAGCAGACTCATCACAAGTGATATTGCAGAGCCCATTCCCACATCATGTACATAAAATGAAGCCCGATACGACAATGTTGACAGCATCTCCGAACTGTTGGCAGGTCCACCTCCTGTCAAAATCCAGATGTAGTCAAAAGTCAAAAAAGACCAAATTATAGTCATAAGCATCATAAACATGATATTACCTTTTATCGACGGAATAATAACAAATAATAATTTTCGCCAGAAACCCGCACCGTCTATTTCGGCAGCCTCAATAATACTTTCATCAACCTGCCGCATAGCTGCCAGAAAAACAACAGCCAAAAAGCCCCACCAATGCCAGCAATCAATAAACATACATGTCCAGAGAGACTTTCCGATCTGCGTTAAGGGATTAATCAATTTAAAAGGTAAAATTCCGATACTGTTAATATATCCGAGGATTCCGCTCCGCGGATGCAAAATCATGGAGCTGAAGACAGCACAAATAACGACAGGACTTATAATTTGGGGAATAAAAAAAATTGACTGAAATATCGTCTTTCCACGACGAAAAAACAGTAAAACGACTGCTATAACAAGACCAAGTATTATAGGTACGATCAAAAAATAAATTGTCCATTTGATATTGTTAATAATTGCCGTATAAAAATTCGGGTTATGCAGAAGAGTAATAAAATTGTACAGTCCGTTAAATTTAGGACTACCAAGTCCATTCCAATCTGTAAAAGAAAGATAAATAGTAGCAAGCGCAGGAACAAGAATAATAGAAAAATTTATCAATAACGCAGGTAATATAAATAATTTATCAGAAGATTGCCAATCCTTTAGCGTAATTTTTGACACGTTATACCTCCATAAATAAAGTGTACCGATCTTAAATGACCGGTAATCTATCGTATTAGAATCAATTAGGAAGTTTTGGCACTTTATCGGCTTTCAAATCTGCCTGGAATGCGGCATTCAGATTCTGTAAGTAGTCCTGAACGCTCATTGTTCCAAGGAATACCTTTTCCACAGATTCCCAAAGATACTGATCAGTTTTTTCCGGCCAGAATGTCCATGTTGTATATCCATATTTTCCGGCATTCACAGCATGTCCGATCTCATCTATACAACGTGCATAGCGGGCATCAATTTTGTTACCAAAATCATTTTTGTTAAGAGTATTAATCGGAAGATTCCATTCACCAGGCCAATCGACATTGAGGTTTATAATTACTTGCTTGTCGGAATATAGCGTATTTAATAATTCTGCTGCAGCGTCAGGTCTTTTCGATTTTGCATTAATCGATAATGTTGCACCAATACCGACTTCATACAGCGGATAAGAAACATCCTTTGCTGACGGAATCGGTGCCCAGTCCCATTCCTGCCCGGTTTCCTTGAAAAAACCGTCAATACGCTGGAAATTCCAGGTTCCTGACGGATACATAACAGCACTTCCGCTTGCTAAAACCGAAAGAGCATCTTCATCGGAATAAGAAAAATAATCCGGAGTAAAATAATCGGTAAAGAAACGCTTCAAAGTTTCTGTTGCCTTGACAAAACACGGAGCCGTCCAAGATAATTTTCCCTCAAGCGCAAGTTTTATATTTTCAGGCCCTGCAATATGGTTGAAAAAAATTGTTACGTAATGTTCATTCGTAGGGCGCCAGTTGGCATTTCCTGAAACTATAGGTGTAATTCCCTTAGCCTTGATATTTGCACATAATTTTTCATATTCATCCCAGGTTTTTGGAACTTTCCATCCATTTTTATCGAATACGGTTTTATTGTAAAATATCACCATAGTCTCATATGTTTTCGGTAAAGCATATAGATGACCATCAATAGTACTGAGCTGGCGCATCATTGGGAACAGAATTTTATCCCATCCATACTTTTTTGCAAAATCATCCAGCGGATACAAATAACCTTCGTTTGCGAATTCCTGTACATACGATGGACCTGCAGTCTGTATCAGATCAGGTCCGGTACCAGACAACATAGCAGTCCGAAGATCCTGATCGTAATTCGCGTCGAATCGAATCGTAACCTCATAATCCTTACTTCTGCTGTTTACCACATTAATAAGATCATTACGCAGATGCTGCTCATGATCCGGGGTTGTTGACTCATACAACCAGAAGACAGAATCTTTCTTTGCTGTGGTTCCCGTTTTTTTTGCAGACTTTGCAAAGAGAACTCCGGCAAAAAGCGCAAGACATACCAAGACAGTAACACATCGTTTCATATTTTCCTCCTAAAAACACAACCATTATCAAATGTCTGTCTAAAAATATTTTCCTTAATATGTTTCTAAAACTTATGCAGCTGTTGTAGGAGCATTTTTATTCCGATCAAAAACTGTGAAATATTCCTCAGCTCACATAAAATTTTGATAATAAATGTCCAAATTAGCGGAATCTAGCCTATAGCACTTAGTTAATCGATTACGCAATCGATTAACTAAGTGCTATAGTAACACCACATTTTTCATTTGTCAAATTTTTATTGCATTTTTCTGCGTTTTTTATGCCTGGATATCAATCTAAAATTTTTTACAGGAAAACGATCATAGAAAGTATAAACATAAAAATGACTCCGCTTACCATCGGCACGGAAGTTCTTTTCACGATGCTTATTGGTGTAAGTTTAGTAGCCCCCGCAACAATACAGATAACAGCAGAAACAGGAGAAACGGCACGCAAAATATTTCCGGCGAGTCCCATGGGAATAGCAACAGCCAAAGCATTGATTCCTGCAGCAACGGCAAGAGTATACATTAGCGGTACCATTGCATAGAACAAAGCTGTACCGGATCCGCTCAAAAGTACAATCAATGCAGTGAGCAGTACAAGAATCAACGGTAATACGAATCCACTCGAACTGGTTCCCTTCATCACCGTTTCAAGAGTTGTTATGAGCCCGATTGACTTTAGCCCATTAACAAAAACCGTAGCAGCAACAAGAAGAATAACAATGTCAAAAGCATTCGCCATTCCTTTAAAAAACGAGGTACAATCTTTCATAACAGATTTAAGATTTTCATTCTTTATCAAATGACGAATTACTTCTACAACGATAGCCGAAAAAAAAGAAATCATTACGGCAAGCGGAACACTTAACGATACTGAAGGCCCTTTACAGATTCCCATTATATACACAATAAGCAGGAGAATAATCGGGAAAATAGGTAAAAGTGCGTAGATAATTTTATAAGCAAGCGAAGCATTGATTTCAGCAACTTTAGTTGTATCGATATCGGCTTTCATTTCTTCGACATCTACAACACCATCGGATTTGAGTCGTTTTATATCCTTCTTGTCATTAAATTTCTGCCAAACGTAATGAACAACCGCCATAAAAATTAAGGTAGGAATAGAAATGACTGCATGATACGCAAAAACATACTGCGAAGTCGTAAGTCCGGAAAATGCTGGATATTTTGCCAGTTCAGCCGCTATTGCAACGTTATCACCTCCGAGCGGAGTCGGCATAACCGTCGCTGTAGTTGCTATGACGGCAGCAGTCGTAAGGCTGGACATTCCGGCAGCTCTAAGAACCGGATACAGGGTTGCCAACAAAATAATAGCTAAGTTGGATGCACTTGGAACCACAAGAGAAAGAAGATTGCCTAACAAAAAAACAAAAGGAACGAGGATATTGGGAGATCTTATTTTTTTCAGCGGACGAGTCAGTACATACACTGTAACTTTATTCGCACCGATTGTAGTCATATAAGCGGCATAACCGCCCAAAATCAGGATAATAAGTCCAGCTTCACTCAATACAGAAATAAAAGCATTGATGATTACCTGGAAAGGATCAAGCCAATTGATGCCACTACCCGCTTTTAAAGGTTTATCCATACATACAGCCACATAAAGCAACAGCAATCCGACTGCAAAAAGAGTAATCTTAATATCAGCCTTCTTTATGAGCATCCAGATTACAATGGCAACTGAAGCAATCGCAAAGAAATACATAAAAATTGTTTCCATTTTTTCCTCCTGTTATGTTTATGGAAATACTAAATTATTCAGACAATTCAAAAGTCAACTGCATTTCTTCAAGCTATTAAGTAACCAGTCTTGGAATACAGCAGAATCGATATCTACCGCTACTTTTGCATTGTTTGGCCGATTTAAATACCCCTTCAGATCGACGACAGTCATTCCTAAGGTGAACTCTCCCTTCGTCTCAATTCCTACATAAGTCTCGACCATAGTAAACATCTCCGGCTTCAACAGATAAGCCATTGCACAAGAGTCATACATCTTTAAACCGTTGGCTAAACCTCTGGAGCGATAATGCTGAAAAAGCGAAAATATCATCTCCCCTGTATGATTAAACTGTTTTATCTTGGCCGAAGCCTCCGGATAAACGAGAGCTTTCCAACCAACATCAAGTCCCAACATGACGATAGGAACACCGAATTCAAATACAATACGAGTTGCTTCGGGATCTGTAGCAGCATTGAATTCTCCCATCACTGTAAAATTGCCACGACCGGTAGTTCCTCCCATCATGACCAATTCACGGATATTATTTTTCACTTCCGGATACATTCGGAAAAGAAGGGCAATGTTGGTAAGAGGTGCAATTGCAACTAGTGTAATCGGTTCCTTACTTGAAAGTATTATCTTTCTAAGCGCATCGACTGCGGAATCCTCCAGGAGATTCGATTTATCGCCAGGTTCAAAATCCCACCCGTCCATACCGGATTCCCCATGGACGTTTTTCGCAGGAACAGATTGCTGAATAAGCGGGCGGGTAGCACCAGCTGCGACCGGAACTTTTCTGTCAAAAAACTTCAATAATTTCAGAACATTGGCTGTCGTCTTTTCCACCTCGACATTCCCTGAAACAGTGGTAATAAGTCTGATATCAAGTTGCTCGGAAAATAACGCTATAGCAATAGCAACGGCATCATCAATGCCGGGATCGGTATCGATAATAACTGGACGCGGTTTTAACATATCAAATTTCTCCTTTTCCCTGATAGTACATAATCATCCCGGCACCATATATCTTATTAGGGCGCCTGATGAATCCGAATCTTTCATAAAATCCCTCTTTATGAGGAGTCGACATAAGGCCTACATATGCATTTTGGCATGCATGGTTTTTAATATACGACAATAACTGATCCATAATCATGGTTCCTACGTTCTGTCTTTGATAGGTAGGTATAACAACGACATCTTTTATGATAAATGCTATTTTATTATCTCCGATTATACGGGCCATACCTATTGGCTCGTTTTCATCGTTAACAACCAAAACAGTATAAATCGTTTTTTTTAATGCATATTTTATATCTTCAGTGTCATATTCTACAAACGGACCGGTTTTCCTTAGTTGAGTAAAAATTTCGGGAGTTACCCCGTTTTCGATAAGCTTCATATTTTTGCCCCTAAAAACGCAAACATTATCAGATATCTATGCGACAAATATTTTTTTTCCATATTTTTCAAAATTACATAAGGTGGTATATTTTTTTTCATTTTTTTTATGAATTTATCAATATGTTCGTAGCTTTTATAAAATTATGATAATCAATAACTCCCGATATCGTTTCGCTTTATATTTAGTTAATCGATTACGTAATCGATTAACTAAGAGGTATAATATCATCAGCTTTCTGATTTGTCAAATTTTTATTGCATTTTCCTGCATGTATCGCGAACGACGAGCTTCGGCTCCAAAACTATTTTTTTAACCTTTACTGTATTCGATTCGATCTTTCCGAGCAGTTGTTTTGTTGCTATTTCCGCAATTTCCTCTATCGGCTGGGCGACGGTCGTAAGAAGCGGGGATATGGCGCCGGACAGCTCTGTATTGTCGAATCCTATAATTGAAATGTCCGCTGGTACGGAAACGCCGCTGCTCAAAGCGGTGTGTATAAAACCGATTGCCATCATATCGTTGCAGGCAAAGACTGCCTGCGGCCGTTCTGCAAGGTCTCTGAAATGCGCAAAAGCTTCCTTTCCGCCCGAATAATGAAAATTGCCTGTGTACAAGTACTCCGGCGGAATGGCAATTCCGTGTTCATTGAGCGCACGCTTGAATCCGGCTACACGCTGAGTACTCGATGAAATATTCGCGGGACCTGCTATGCATGCGATTTTTTTAAACCCCAGACTGATAAGATACGAAGCCGCTTCATATCCTCCAAGTTCATTGTCCACAATGATATTGTCGACGGAATCATAATGGACGTCGCGGTCTACAATAACGACAGGTATCGCAGCGTTTCTGCATTTCTGCACGTCGTCGTCCGTTTCATCCGTTGAAATAAAAATAACGCCGTCGACGTGCTTCGAAATAAGCATATCAATGTAATACGACTGCTGCTGTCTGTTATTATCAGTATTGCAGAGAATAATATTATATCCGAGGGAGAAACACACACGATCCGTTGCGCGCGCCATTTCCGCAAAGAATGTATTCGTACAGTCGGGAACAATTAATCCGATCGACTTGAGCGAACCGCCCCGCAGTCCGCGTGCAATTGTATTAGGCTGATAATTCAACGCATTCATTGCGTCGACGACTTTCTTCCGCAGATCGTCGCTGACATAACGTGTATTATTGCATACATGAGAGACAGTAGCTGTAGAAACGCCGGCCAGTTTTGCAACTTCATAAATCGTTGAATTCATTTGCTACTAACTTTAAACCATGCAGTCTGTTTTTACAAGCACATCATCTCACTTTCCGCCGCATCGCGCCGTATACCGCAAGTCCCGCGAGCGGCATAAAGCCGAACACGCAGAACATGACGCGGTAACCGGACGCATCTATGAGCCATCCGCCGAACGACGAGCCCAGTACGTTTGCAAGGCTGCCCGCCACGGTAAACAGCGTCATGCTCACGACGACGCTTCTGCTGTTGTGCGATGCCTGCGTGCAGTACATGATGCAGGCGGGATAGAACAGGCCGAACGTGAGGCTGTGCATCATCTGTCCGAGCACTACGCCGGCAAGATTGGGGATGAACGCATAGAATGACATGCGCACGGATACTGCCGCGGTGCACACAAGAATGAGCGGCAGCGCTCCGTACCTGCGGATAAAACGGCCGCTCAGAAACATGAACGGAATTTCGCAGATTGCGTTGAGCGCCCACATGAATCCGGACGCATTGCTTTTGAGCGAGTCCTTCAAATAGAGCGACAAAAACTGGTTCGCGGGAACCATGCCCATGTACTGCATGAATATGACGAACAGTACCAGGAAATAGCCGGCACCGAACGAGGCGACTGTTTCCCTGAAGTTACCGGTCTGAGGCTCTTCATGTGCGGCGGAAATTTCACGTGCAGAACCTTTCACCCCCGCAAACGGCAGCACCGTTACGGCGAGGAGTACCGCAGGAATGCTCATCCACGCCGTCATCTCCGACAACGTGCACTTCTCAAGCACGATGAAATGCTGAAGAATCAGGCTCATCACGACGAAACCGATGCTGCCGAACACGCGCACATATCCGTAACGTTCCCGGTGTCCGTCGAGTGCACTGTTTATCATCGTGTCGCACACGGGAATTGCACTGCGGTAGAACGCCGCATACAGAGCGAGCAGAAAAACCGTAACGGCGAATCCGCTCCAGCGGAACAACGGCACCGGCATAGCAGCCATCCCCGCCGCAATTATAAGCAGAACGGGTGCCAGCCGCTTTGTACGCGACAGTGCGGGCGTAACAAGCAGCGGAATTATAATGCCCGCCGCGTTGAAGACGGCGAGCAGGAGACCTATCTGCGTCGTCGTATATCCGAACACCTGCAGAAAAAGCGGCAGATACACTGTCACAACGCTTACGACTGCAAACAGCATAAAATCGGGAACAGCCATTAACATAGCGTGCAGTATAGACTGAAACACTGATTTGTGCCATAAAAAAATACACGCGTTGACATATACCCCTTTCGCACTTAAAATGGTAACACATTTTCAGGAGACATACATGGGTATTCCATTAAAGGAAAAATACGGAAAATATTTTGCTCAGCTTACTTCGGTTTCACACGCTGCGGCAAAAATCAACGAAGAAAATATTTACCAGGAAGCGAATCAGAAGGCGCGGCAGTTCATGGACCCGCTTCTTTCGGAAAATCTGCTTCCTGATTCGGGGTTGAATCATATAGAAAATTTTAAAGCATTCTACGATGCGGTTGCAAAAGAAGGAAAACACGGACTTATCCTTATGGAGCACTACACAAATCTCGATCTCCCCGCGATTGTTTATTTCCTTGACCACGGTAAAGAAGACTGGCAGCAGGATTTTGCGAAGCGCGTTGTTGCGATCGCGGGTATGAAACTCAACGAGGAAAGCCCGTTCGTGCGGGCGTTTGCCGAAGGATTTACACGCGTCGTCATTTACCCGACGCGGAGTCTTTCGAAAGCCGAAGCGGCTGCGCAAACCGCAGAAGAGAAAGCTGAGGAAGAAAAAAAAGCGCGGAAAATCAACATGGCTGCCATGCACGCGATGGACGACTGTAAAAAACGCGGACAGATGATTCTTGTTTTTCCGAGCGGTACGCGCTACCGTCCGGGGAAACCGGAGACGAAAAAAGGACTGCGCGAAATAGACAGCTACCTGCGTCTGTTCGACGTGATGATTCTCGTGTCGATTAACGGAAATTGTCTCAGAATTAATCCTGCAAACCCTGACGACATGCTTATGGATTTAGTGGAAGAGGACAAACTGCTGCTCACTGCAAGTCCCGTGATCGACTGCAAAAAATTCCGGAAGGAAATACTCGACGAACTTCCTGCTGACGAGTCTGATCCGAAACAGAAAACTGTCGACCGGGTGATGGCCGTGCTCCAGCGGCAGCATGACGAAGTGGAAAAAATAAGGTTATAAAAATATCCGCAATACATTCTTACGGCTGCGTTCAGGCAGTCGTTTTTTTGTCTCTGATTTTTCTTAAAATATTATAAATCTCATTTAAAGTGTAGTTCTCTATTTTCTAAATAAAACTATTTTAAATTCAATCACATTTTAGAGTTAAGTGAGAAAATAGATAGTTGGAGCATTTTCTTCCGGAGGTTTACTTATGTCAAAAAGTAATCTTACAAACTATCTGATTTCACTGATTGCAATTATTATTTTTATCCCGCTTGTCTCATGCCAGGTAGGACTCGGCGCTGCCGTCGACACGGAATCACCGACACTGGAAATCACCTATCCGCCGGCGTCTGCTGTTATAAAAGGAGCATTCGTTCTTGCCGGCACATGCGACGACGACCGCGGCGTATCTTCAATCAAAGTCACGGTAAAAAACACCGATACTGATAAGTCCTACGGGTCATATTCTGCCACGATAACGGACGGTTCATCATGGTCTGTTACATTGAACAGTGAAGATACTTCAACAACATACGGTTTATACGATAGTTACAAAAAATGGATACTACCCGACGGTACATATGAACTCGACGTTACGGCGTACGATTCTTCGGAACACTCGTCGGGCACGTCGTCGCTGAGCGTCGACATAGACAATACGGCTCCCGTCCTTATACTGAGTAAGCCGCTCGCATACGGCAGCGGAACGGCCACCTCCTACGGTCGGACAATCAAAATTGCAGGAGATATTTCCGACGATCATACGGTTTCTTCGATTACGGTCTATCTGAAACAAGCGACGACATCCGGCCTCGACGACCTTATAACGCTGCCCGTCACCGATTTCAGCGCGATGTCGAGCGACAATCCGCTCGTCATTGCAAAATATTATACAGAGGCGGAAATTTCCGCAGAAACAGATGAAACCGAAGCAGCAGAGATGACGACGCTTCGAAAGAGCTATCTGTCTGTTTACGGAGATGATGCCGACAAAGACGACACGGAAGACAAAACGTATTACTGCGGCATACTTCTTGCCGATAAGGCGAAGACGTATCAGACTGCCGGAGACAGCGGAACGGGAAGCGGCAACGAGACGACTGTATATTATATCAACAACGATACGTTTTACAGCGAACTTATGAGCGACAGCAGTTCGTATTCGCTCACAGCCCCGAAACTTAAAACAATCATCAACGGTACGGGGAGCGATTATACTTCAACACAGATAGCTGCTATTGTAGAAATACTCGAGACCGCAGGCAACTACGCGTCGAGCACCGCGATTTCAAGCAGCGCTTCGTCGAAATTCTCACTCAACCCGGACAACAGTCCTACGTATGCAATCAGCGGGTATGAAACGGGAACTGCAAACAACACAAAGGCGGACAGCACGACGGGATTCCGCAACTACTCCACCGGTTCAACGCTGTATCTTTCGCTCGCTGCGGGAAGGGACAGCGTGTACGTCAAACCGTCGACGGTTGCAATGAAACTGTATAAACTCAGCAGCTATTCGGATTCGGATTATCTAACCGATACAAGCTCAAGCGACATACAGACAATTCTTGCAGCCGGCGACTGGACGGATGAGGCAGCTCTTTCGGCAAGTTACAGCTTTACGCTCGACTCGTCATCGTGTTCGCTGAAAGCAAACGCCTATTACCGTCTGGTCGTAACGGGAGAAGACAGGGACGGCAACGAACTCACGGCTTCCTGTTCCACGGGCTACGGATTCAGAGTGAAATCGAGTTACGACCCGCCGGAAATTACAATTACTTCTCCCGATGAAGATACGGTGTACTCGGGAACGACGGCCAATGCGGACGGATTTACGCTCAGCGGAACAATTACGACTGACGGGCTCAGTCTCGACTCTGATTCTCCTCTTACGCTTTCGGCGCTCGCCGTAACAAATACGTCCTCCGGTTCCGACGTTACAAGCAGCATTTCCTACACGACATCGACACCGGACATCTCGGGTTCGGACAGCAGTTACACGTTCTCTATAACGGTGACGGCGGCATCGTCCGACTCGTTTGTTCCTTCGACGACGGGAAAATACAAGTATAAAATAACTGCAACGGCGCAGGACAGCGACGGAAATACGGCATCCGCTTCGATTCCTCTGTACGTCGACAATCAGCTTCCGTCGGTCTCAATCAGCTCGGTAAGTCCGACGGCGACTGTCACAGACGACGACACCGAATACGTAAACGGCACAATCACCGTAAAAGGAATCGCGTCGGACAACAATGAATTGTCGGACGTCTCGTATAAAGTTTACAAGTCTTCAGATACCGCAAAGACGGCGCTTCTTTCGGGAAGTCTCGGTGCAGTCGAATCTCCCTCTTTTACCGTCAACACAACGGCACTGGACGACGCGTATGATTACTACGTCGCTCTCACTGCAACGGACTCGGTCGGCAACACGGCAACAACAACGGACCTTATCCATGTGAAACAGTGTACCGACGCACCCGTCGTTTCACTGAGCAATGCGAACACCGCAATTACGACGGCGACCGGCATCAGAAACGCGTACACGAACAGCGCGTCGATAACGAATATTTTCGGAACGTCGAGCAACAGTACGCTTCTCGGAACCATCACCGACGACGACGGAATCGCCGCCGTAAAAATTGCGTACGACACTTCCGAGAGCGGCTCCTACAGCAATACGATTCTTAACAATACTTCCGTCGGCGGAACCACTTCATATTCACTTTCGGGAGCTTCGTTCAGCAGTCTTTCTCAGGGACTTTATTATATTAAAATAACTGTAACTGACAGCAAGCAGGATTCTACCGGATATGCTACGGTAACCGCCGACAGCTTTGCGGTCGCAGTCGACAACGGCGCACCGGCGTTCTCCGACGTTACGCCTGCGTCGAGCATATCAAGTTATTATTCGGGAACAATGTCAGTTTCCGGAACCGTTACGGACGGAAGCGGATCCGTCACGCTGTCGGCGGCTCACGTTAAATATGCCGACTCGTCGACCGCATCGGGAGCGACGTCTTCACCGGCGTTCACCGCATCGAGCCCGGTATTTTCATCGGGTGCGGCATGGACCGACACGGTGATGCTTCCGACAACAAGCGGACAGTACAAAGTGACGTACACGGCAACCGACGAATACGGTCAGAGCACGACGTATTCCATCGCCTATTCGGTAGATGTGGACGTCCCGGTAATCGCGCTGTCGACGATAGACAAAACCGCTCTGGCAAGCGTCAGCCCGTATCTGAAGCAGGCGTCGCACACGTTTGCGGGAACTGTCAGCGACTCGGGCGACAGCGGCCTTTCCGCAGTGACGTACGCAGTCACAAACACAAGCGGTACGACATCCGCATCCGGTACGGCATCCGTTTCAAGCGGAACATGGAGCGCCTCCATAGATATGAGCAGTCTGGACGAAGGCCAGTACTCCGTTATCTTTACAGCCGCCGATGCGGCGGGAAACACTGCGAGCACGGACGCGCTTACAGTCTACGTAGACGGCGCCGCACCTGTTATCACAGTTACGACTGTCGGCGGCAGTTCTGCCTCGACGCTCGAATCATATTACAAAACAAGTTCTCTCACCGTTGCCGGCACAATCACCGAGACGTACCTTAAAACATTTACCGTTACTTCCGGTACCGGTACAATAACATATACGACACCTTCAAGCGGGACCGCACAGGCATGGAGCTTTACGATTCCGAAGGAAGGCGCATGGACCGACATCACCATAAAAGCGACGGACGAAGCCGGGTATACAACAACGAGCACGCTTTCAACGACGCTCGACAGTACGTCTCCTGTGTTCCAGACAGACAATACTGACTATCCCGATTATGTTAATAAGGCAGCATACAGCTCGAACTGGTACAACGCCACATCGCTGGGGATAAGCGGATGTTACGAAGAGGACACAAGCGGAATCGACACAATCTACTATCAGATTCTTCCGTCGGGATCTTCCACAGAAGCAATGACTTCCTCAAACTATGCGACTGTAAAAACAGGGACATTCTCTACGACTGATCACGGTACGATTGAATCGTACAACACGACGATAGGCTCGTTCTCTTCCGGGCTGAATACACTGTACATGATTGCCGTCGACAAGGCAGGAAACGTGTCGAGCATACTCGAACGCACAATCCGCGTGGATCAGGAAACACCGGCCATAGAATCGGACGACGACGACACAATTCTTACGAATGCAAAAAGCAGCGTAACGATAACGGGAACGGCCACGGACGACGCGTCGGGTGTGGATTCCGTAACGGCATACGTCGGCAGCAGTTCCTATACTATTACAAGCGCCGATACGACGTACGGCACAATCTCGCTCGGTTCGACTGATGCAACAAGCACGACGTGGTCGCTTACGCTCAACACGACGGTGCTCGGCAAGCAGACAAGCGGGAACACGGTAAGCGTCTACGCAACAGTAAAGGATGCGGCGGGAAACAGCAGCAAGGTAAAAGTCGCGTCGCTGCTTGTAGACACGACGGCTCCGACAACAGCTATTTCAACGCCGACTGTAAGTTCGTCGTCGACAATAAACGGTACGCTTTCGGTAACGGGAACTGTCACCGAAGCAAATTCGCCCGAATCAATCTCGCTGTATTATGCAACGACAGCATCCTCCTCTCTCTCGGACTGGACGCTTTATAAAACAATCACGGTTGCGACGGGCACCGACACGGGAACAGTCGATTACGACGCTTCGGTTTCCGACATCTACAGCTGGACAATGTCCGGTTTTGATTTCAACACGAAGTCCGGCGCGTCGTCGGCAGACAGCGGAACTGCAACGATATATCTTCTTCCCGTTGCATACGACGAGGCGGGCAACTGCAGCGTTACCGACGGTTCGATTTCGTCGGGCAGTTATACGACGTATGCGGTCGATATGAACAGCGACCGCCCTGTAATCAACATTACGAACATAAGTGCAAGCGGCGGTATTCTAAAATACGGTACAAACGCGCAGCTCAACGGAACGATTACAGACGACGATTCGACAAGCAGCGAAATCGTCCCGACGTTTATCGCCGCAGAAGCGCAAATTACCGCTGCAACACTGTCGGACGACGGAACATACTACACATGCACCATCAGCGGCACCGATTATCAATTTACCGTCAGCACTTCGGACAGCGTAACTACGATTACGAATTCGACGTACGGAACGACGCAGTATACTGCGTCGACGGGCGACTGGATATACGAACCTGCCGACACAGGCGACGGTACGAAGAACGTCTATTTCTTCGTCACCGATGAAAAGGACACAAGCTTCTACACCGCCCACAGTTCGGCTTTATACGAGCCGTATCAGCAGTTCAAGAGCGGCAGCAAAGCGGATAACAGCGCGGTCATTACGTATAAGTCGGACAGTACTGCGCCGGCCATTTCGAGCGTAAGCAGCCTGTACGGCAGCTCAAGCACGCTGGCGTCTTCGACTGCGGGAACGCTTTCCACTTCATTATACCTCGGCGGTTCCGGCCGCAGGTATGCGGAAATCGTCGCTGCGGCTTCCGACGCAAACGGCATTGCCGGGATGACGATGAAAATAACGAATTCAAGCAGTACGGTCCTCGCAGCGTTTGCGACGTCTTCGGATTACAGCGGCTACACGTCGTCGGGAACATTTACCGCTTCAACTTCAAGCAGCAGTACGACATGGACGACAGAAATCATCGATTTGAGCAGTTATTACAGCAGCACGAGCGGGACCGTCACAATCGTTACGACTGTGTACGATCAGAGCGGGCTGTACAGCAATACGACGTCGGTGTTCAACATAGACAATGTGGGCCCGACCGCAACTGTGAGCTCGCCTCTTTCGACTGATGAAGTAACCGGAACAGTAACAGTAAAGGGAACTACGGCCGATACCGGAGGCGCGGGAGTCGCATCAATTGCATGGCTCATACCGACGACTGACGAACAGGGAGAGACCGACGCAGAGCTTGAGTCGGGGGCGGCATGGCAGAGTACACTGTCGTCAAGTACGTCTATTACCGCATGGTCGTTCGTATTCGACGGTTCCGACGACACGACAAATCCGCTGCTCACCGCATACGATTCGGCGACGTACTGCGGATCGAACATAAGCGACGGAATATACACAATCCCCATTTATTTCCTTGCGAAGGATTCCATCGGCAACTATTCCGTCACGAAGCATACAATCAAGCATAACCCCGACGGAGACAAACCTACAACAAAAATCACCTATCCGACATCGGATGATTACAACGGTGAGGAAACTGTCGACGGTACGACATATGATTATATTACGGTGGGCGGAACCGTCCGCACAACCGGCACGGCGTCGGATAACGTGTCCGTCGGCAGCGTCTATCTGCAGATTGACTGGAACGGCGACGGTACGTTCGACAGCTACGATTCAGCAAGTACGGATACAACAACCGACTACTATTATGCGGAAAATGCATCCTATACGGACTCAGGAACAAGCAAGAGCATTTACACCGTAGATACGGCGTCGGGTGCAGGAATTAAAAGCGGGCTTACAGACTCGTCGACGTGGTGGGGCATACCGGTAACAAACACGTCGAGCTGGTACATTTCGCTGAACGCGCACGACGAACTGAATCCGACTGATTCTTTGTATTTCGGATCGGACAGCACTGACAAATCAAGACGGCTCGTGTATATCAGGGCGTGCTCCGTCGACAATAACGGTCTTGCGGGCGCGTGGACGGAATCGATAGCCGTCATGTTCGACGACACTGCCCCGAAAATCGGTACGTCTCTTTCACCGGTCCTCCGTTTGTACAGCTCTTTCAGCACGGACAACGCGGAAACATCATCGTACATACAACAGGAGGATTCATATTCTTCCGGTCTGTACCTCGACGCTTCCGACTGGTATTTAGCAACATCCGTCGAAGATGAAAGCGGCATTTCAAAACTGACTGTGTCGAAAGACGGCACCGCACTCACGGCGGGAAGCGGTTATTATAAAGTTGAACAGACCGTGACGTCCGGGAAGAAATACTTTATTTATATACCCGTCGACACGAGTACCGAGGGGTCAATAAAATATACAGTCTATGCGCTCGACACCGACACCTCAGCGCACGAATCGACGGTGAATTATACGCTCTACATAGACAAAACGGCACCGACAATAAGCGCGCTTCAGGGAAACAGCGCGACAATCACGTCGAGTACGCCTGTGACGAACAGCAACTACCGGTACACGCTTTCCGACGACGTAACTGACAGCGGTTCCGGTTTCTCGCGGGCGGTATTCTATTTCGTGCGGACGCCGCTTTCCGGAAGCAGCGATCCGTACACGCGTATTTACGACCCGGAAATAGAATACTCGACGAGCGACACGACGTCGTCCCGCACAAGCATTCTTGATTCCGGCGGAAATCTTGTAAGCGGAATAACGAGCGATACGCCCGTTACAGGCTATACGCTGTACGGCGTTACGTTAAGCGGCGAGGCGGACACTACGACGACATTTACTTCAAGTTCCGTTTCGTCAAACGGACACATCCGCGCGGGAGGACTCGTTAAAATTAATAATGTATACCGCACAATAAGCAGCATATCCGGCGACGAAGTCACCTTTACGCCTGCCCTTGCCGCTGCATCAGACAGTGTAAGCGCGTTCTTCCCGTATGCTCAGGTTGCAGACAACACAAGCGGAGAATCAGTCTCATGGAGCAGCGGAAAATATACTATTACGAACGACGACGGCGACAACATGCCTGAAACGGTTTCCAAGAGCGGTACGACATGGTCATGGGACGCGACGATTTACTCCGATTACATGCCGGACGGTCCCGTCACTATCGTATACTTCGCGTTCGACGATGTAGGAAACGTAAGCGCGGTTTCCGTAACAACAACTATCGAAAACAACGCGCCGCGGCTCGCAAAAATATATTTCGGAACGGATCTTGACGGCGACAGTACATACACATCATCCGAATTTGAAACATACAATCTGTACGGCGTCGAGGGAGATTACCAAAGCTCGTACACGCTGACAACTGAAAGTTATTCCACAGTCGGATCGAGCGGTACAGTGTCTTCAAGCACCCGTGATTCGTTCAAAATCAAGGACAACCTTGCGGTTATCCCCGAGCTTACCGGCGGCAACGGTACCGTCTATATGGTGTACACGCAGAACGCCTCCGGCGTTACAGGCGCACAAACAGGTACGACGAGTGCCGGAACATTGCAGAGCGAGACGACAAGTACAACAACAGTTCCGTACCTGTCGACTGTCTCCGGTTCGAGTTCTCTTGCGAGTTCAAGCAACTCCGTCCACGCGTATATTCTGCCGAATGCAACGGTGACCGGCATTGCCGATGATGATTTGTCGTCGACGAACAACGCGAACGGCTCGGCCGTAATGGCATTTACCTTCTGGGATTCAACCGATGAAACTGTCGCGGGAAGCACAAGCCAGAATTGTTTCCTCAAAGTAAGCGATATGGATATTGAAACGTACGATGCCTCTGCACCGAACAGCGTCGTCGAACCGTTCTACTGGAATTCAAGCAGCGACAACAGTCTCTACGGCAACTCAGGCAGCTACGGACACATAGAACTTGAAACCGACTGGGAAAACAGCAGCGGATATGAAAGCGATGCAGCAAGCGGCGAATACGACGGAGATCCGAAAGTCTCGGGAAAAATCATATTCCGGGGAACGGCTTATGACGATCAGCGGCTCAGTTCGTTGTGGATATCTATCGACGGATTTACGCCGACTGATTATCTGACAACGTCAGGTTTCGGCACGAGCGGCGTCTACACCGACAGCAGCTCCAGTAAAACTTACTATGAGGCGGCGTACTATGATACTTCGACGGGAACATGGGATACCGCTTCCGCTGCAATCGGATCCCAATACTGGCAGTTCAGCGTTTCCGCGGATTCAACCGACGGTGCATATTTTGATCAGAGCGGCCACAAAATAATCTGGACGCTTTCTCTTGATACGGCATATATAAGCGGGGTTGCCGCCGCCGATGTTAATATGCGCATGATAGCCGTCGACGGTAAAAACAGCAAGGCATCTTCGACAGTAAAAACCACGTCGACGGGAGACACCACGTACAACATTCCGTATTATCAGATGGATGTCGTACCGTATATCACGGCGCTCCATACAACAATACGGACAGAGAGCGGACTCAAGGACAACAACCTCCGCTCTGCTTCCGGTAAGTATTCCGTCATAAAAGGATCCGATTCAAGCTTCATCACGGTAAACGGTTTCAACCTGAGCCCGTCGGCAGTGCGGCTTGTGAATACGACAACGGAGGACACACCGTCAGGCATAACGACGTCGTCGGGAACAGCGCTTACCTACACAAGTGCGGATTCCGCGTACAGCGAGTGCACCGTATCGAACGACGTCTCGTATTCGGGATATCTTGAAGTATTCACCAACGGCATACGCGCGCTGAACAACAGCAACTATAATGATGCGGCAGGAGACTATGCGGTTACCGGAACGGACAGCACCGATTATAAGCAGATGTACAACCGCGAACCCGATGAGTCCGCGACAAACAACATACAGCTTACCGACGACCGGTATCTGCGCGTATTCAACATGAGGCAGACGAGCGTAAAGAACGGTTATTATCCGACGATGATTCTCGACGAAGACGACAGTTATAATCCGGTGTTCGGATATATCAATCCGTCAGGCGCGTCGAGCATCGGAAGCTACATGGACACATGTTACATGCCGCAGCGTTCAAAATTCTCGCTTTCGTCGGGCGGAAGCGCGACATCGACATCGTACATAGTCGGAGGACTTGCATGGGACCAGTTCGCTATGGCGAAAGATTACAACAACAAGTACATCATGTCTACCGTGTTTAATTATTCAGGCGCTTCAATGGCGTTGTATTACGACGAATACGCAAAGAATCATACGTTTACATCATCCGGAACGACATACAAATATGCCGGCTGGGGTCCCGGTACAACGTACAGCGGTTATAACGGGAATTATGCATATAACACCGGAAATAACGCCATAAATCTTGAGTCGGTAAGCTACGGAAGTCTCCAGACGGACAGATATCTGTATCCGAAAATCGTAACAACCGGCTCCTCGTCCACAGGATACGCCAACGTCTACATGGCGTATTACGACGACGAAACGGGAGAAATTCTGCTGCGCGATCTCCGCATAAGTTCTACAAGCAGCAGTACGTACGGTACAACGACAGCACTCTACAGCGGTGCATATACGAATTTTACGGAAAACACAAGCAACTCGTCATCGTGGAGCAGCGGACGCCTTTCAGTCACCAGCAGCGGTTCCAAATATTTCGATCTCGGTGTCACAAGCGACAATCATGTCGTTATTGTCTACTACGACACAAGCGAAGGAAAGCTTGTCATGAAATATTCGGCATCGGCAGTCGACTGTTCGTCTCCGACAAGTTCTGTCACATGGACAACATCATCCGTTACGTTCCCCAGCTATGTCGGTACGTACGTATCAATGGCAATCGATTCGAGCAACCGTATCCATATAGCCGCATATGACGCAAACGACGGAAATCTCGTATACATGTACCTGCCCTCTTACAGCGGTTCACTGACGTATATGACGGTCGACCAGGCATCGTCAGTCGGATACTGGACGCAGGTAAAAGTAAATAACGACGTAGTCTATATTTCCTACTACAACAGCACGGAAAGCGGCAGCCGCGATTCACTCAAGCTCGCATATTCGACCGAAAGCATCGGTTCCATAACGGCCGGTGTCGACGATGACGATTATACAACCGGTACATGGGAATACATGACCGTTCCTGCCGCCACACCGCCGCAGGGAGACAGCAATAAATTCAAACAGATTTCACTTGATTTCCTCGCAGACGGTACGCCGGTGCTCGGATACCTTGGAACGTATCTGGAATTCGGCAACTGGCTTGCAGAAAAAGAATAACTTAAGGAACTGTCCCTAAAGTTTCATTTACGGGACAGTTCCTTTTTTTCGTTAAAACACAGACTGAACACACCTCACCGGCAGAACCGGCCCCTCTATAACTGCCTCATAACTGAATATTCCTCTCATATAATTTTTTCTTTAGAAAGAATAGACTTTTTGCAGATTTATTATATAATATAGCAAAAAGTGTGCATAATCTAATCTTATACTGATATTCTATTATAAGGTGTTCTTTTACAAACGTATGACTAGTAACAGGAGCTGTATAACCTATGACAAAAAATAATTTTTTTACCTGTTTCCTGCCGATCCTCACCGCAGCAGTATTTATTCCGCTCGTTTCCTGTCAGATAGGACTCGGTGCCGCAGTCGACACGGAAGCTCCGACACTTGAAATCACCTATCCGCCGGCATCTGCCGTCATACGGGGAACATTCACGCTTGCAGGTTCGTGCGACGACGACAAAGGAATATCATCCATTTCCGTTACAGTCGCCAACACCGACGATAAATCGAAAGCATGGTCGTATTCAACAAGCGCCGCTGCCGGCGGTAAGTCATGGACAATCAGTCTTAACCAGCAGGCGGACGACACCGCAACAGGATTCCGTTTCCCCGACGGAAAATATGAAATTACCGTTGCTGCAAAAGACGACGCGGGACATACGTCAGGTACCAGTTCCCGTGCGTTCGAAATAGACAATACCGCGCCGGTGTTCATCGTAAAAACGCCCGCTGCAATCCTTCAAAGCAAGGCATCGAAATACGGTTCCGTATTCTCGATTGACGGCACAATAGCCGACGACCACACCGTCAAAACGATGGCCTCCGCCGTATACAGCGAAAGCAAAACCCTCCTAACCAGTGAACCGTATACTGAATCGGACGTTGAAACCGCGGGCGGTACGTCGGTTTCAATCGCAAAATATGTGGCGGGCGGTACGGACGAGCTGAACACGCGGTATACGGACATTTACGGCGACAACACGAAGGCAGGCACACAGTACTATTATTGCACTGTCACTCTTACCGATTCGGCAAAATCATATATAAATCCGGCGGAGACATCAAACGCAACGGCGGGAAACACAACGTCGTCGTGCTGGCTGTACGACGACGTCTATACGACGCTTCTCAGCACAAAAAACGACGGATACGGACTTGAAGCGAGCGATCTGAAAAATATTCTGAACGGTAATTTAACGGGAACGATTACCCGCACAAAAACCGTAGACACATCAGAAGTCCTTACACAATTGAACAGTCTGGTCAAAAACACGACGGCCGACGAGACTCCTCTTGCGTTTTCGCTTAACCCCGACGCAAGCCCGCGGTATGTCGTAAACGGCTATGCGCTGCCCGACGATATTTCGAATGTGGAAAACGGAACGCGCGGTCAGACAATCACCGTCGTCGCTACTGCCGGACTCGACGGAACGCTCATTGTTCCGTCGACGATCAAAGTATGGCTTCATGAGTACGACGACATCTCGGACAGTTCAGCATATTCGGAATTCCTTAACAATCCGGGAACTGATACGGGCGGCAAGCTGCTCAAGGACAACAGCGGCGACACCTCAAGTTCGGCCGCCACGTGCACGCTTTCAGTACAGCTGCCCAGCGACAAGACGATTCTTACCGACACGTACTATATTGTGGCAGTTACCGGCACCGATGCGGACGGTTCGGCTCTGACGACGGACAGCGTCTACGGTTTTATCGGGGCGGTTACAGGCACTCCGCCGACACTGTCTGTCGACACTCCGGCGGAATTGTCGACGAAAGGCAGTTCGGATGATCTCACGTATTCGCTCACCGCTAAATCGACGACGTCTACAGTCAAGTCGGTATCGTGCACCGTTACCGTCACCGATGAAACAAATTCACACACGGTCGGAACAATAACGGGAGAAGCCGTACAAGGCTCAGGCAACACGTGGACGTTCAGCCCGAAAAACTGCAGCGGCACGGGGTACGAAGCGTGCAAAGCCCTGAAAGACTCGAAGCTCCGTTACCTGTATACAGCGTCCTTCAAAGCATCCGACGAAAACGGCAATTCGACGACGGCCGGACGAAGCGTCCACATCGACACGCTGGCGCCGGTCGTCAAAATCACGTCGGTAACGCCGATCGTCAACGACTCGGGAACACAGTACGTCAACGGCACTATAACGATAGCGGGAACAGTGAACGAAGCGGATCTGAAAGATGTCACCTACGCGGTATATACCGCAGGCTCGTCGACGCCGGCGGCGACAGGTTCCCTCGGCGTCGTCTATTCGTTCAGCAGGGAAATCGACACGACTGCGTTTACCGACGATGCGGATATTCAAATTGTTGTCTCCGCAACCGACAATTCCGACAACACGGGGTCGGCCGACACAACGTCGTACAACAGCGGTACGCCGCTCGCCGTAAAGCAGTCGACGGATGCACCAAAACTGACGGTAAATAACGCGGATACGGACATTACGTCCGCGGCCGATATAAAAAACGCGACGCTGAGCAATGCATCATTAACAAATATCTTCGGTACAACAAGCAATAACAAAATCTCCTGCACGATTACCGACGACGACGGTATCAGAACCGTTACCGGTCAATACCGCACGCACGGTACCGCCAATTACGGCAGCAGCACCACGCTTATTTCAGGCGGTACGTCGACGACGGGCGTCGTCAATTATACACTGCCCGGTACGGAGGGATTATACGATATACTTCTGACCGTTACCGATACTACCGGCACAACGGGATGTCATGTAACAACACAGTCGCTTGTAACTGCCGTCGATGAAGGCGCTCCGGTGATCACCGTCACTACTCCTGCCGACGGGAGTTACTGTGCCACTTCATTCACTGTATCCGGAACTGTCAACGACAGCTCCGCTGTAATGCTCACTCCGGCGTATTACGTATACGATTCGGGTACGGGGACATACGGGACAACAACAAAAATTTCCGCCGGAACTCCCGTGAACAGCAATAAGAGCTGGACAACGACTGTCGCTTCAACAGAGAGCAGCCAGTACCGGATAGTCTTCTCGGCGCAGGATATATACGGGCAGACGAGCACGTATACCTTTAATTACAAGGTAGACAATATACCGCCTGCGTTCACAATAACAAAACTCGGTTCCGCCGCTTTGGGAACTGCAATAAGCGATAATGCCGCATTCTATCAGGAGTTTGCAAAAAAGAGTACGCTGTATACTATAGGCGGAACAGTTACCGACGGGGGCAGCAGCGGCATCAGTGATTTCGTATACTATAAACTTGCCGCATCCGAACCGGGTAAAACGGCTGACTCCCTGAGTTATGATGTTTCCGCAGACGGCTGGTCAAAGGCAACGATCGTCAAGTCAACCTCCTCCAATACATGGACCGCAAATCTCGACTTCAGCGACAGCATGTTCGCCGAAGGTACGGCATATACCGTGTATCTTGCAACGACAGATAATGCGGGCAACACGTCCCGTATCTCCGCGAATCCGAGCAGCTGTGTCTCCGTCACACCCGACGCAACAGCACCGACAGCCGGTTCTGTCACTGCGGATCCTGCGGCAATAACCTCTGCTAACAGCACAAGCAACGTTACAATAACTGCTGCCGGTATTGCCGACAACACAAACGGCAGCGGTATAGCCTCCGTACAGCTGTACGAAAACGGCAGCGCAATCGGCACGATGACCGGCAGCTCCGGGACATATACCTGTACACTTGCAAACACGGGAATTACGACGGGAACGCACACCTACACAGTCCGGGCAACCGACAATGTGGGAAATACGTCCGCCGAAAATTATTCAGTAACGCTGCACGTGGACAAAACGCCTCCGAATATCACGATTAACGGCGTGTCTCCGACGACTACTGCGGGTAAAATGAACGGCCTCATTACCGTAACCGGAAATGCAAACGACGAGACAGAGCTTGCCTCATGCACATGGGCTGTGTACGACGGAAGCACCCGGCTTACAACGGGCGGTACGTCGGGCACGCTGGGAGCATCTTCCGAGACGGAAAAAGTATACAAAAGTTTCAGCTTTACCGTCGATACGAGGAATATAACTGCCGGCAGCGGCACCTATACGCTTAAAATGAACGCAGTAGACGCCGCAGGCAACACGTCTGCGACGGCGACATACACGCTGCCGATAGACCAGAGTACGGACAAGCCTGTTATTACGCTCGACGCTCCGGCAAACGCAGGCATCACTACGGAGAGCGGAATTACGGCATCGTCCGGGCTTTTCAAGTCGACCGAAAACCTTACAGGAACACTCACCGACGACGACGGCATCAAATCAATCACGATACTGATAGACAGCACAACGACAACTCCCGATTTCTCTGTAGGAACAAAATCGTATTCGCTCACAAAGAGTCTTACCGACTTATCGGAAGGAGCACATTCCGTTCTGATAACGGTAAAGGACACCGAATTTGAAACGACGACAACGGCGGGAACATTTTACATCGGTATAGACAACAATCCGCCCGAACTCGTCGTCGCGACTGAATCAGGCAAATATTATAAAGACGCATTTACCATCGAAGGGAAAGCGAAAGATTCATACGCTATGGCTGATGCAAATCCCGTCACGTACGACGGCAGCGCCGTTTCGTCGTACGTCTCATCTACCGATACAAGCGGGGATTATGCCGGCTATCATTCATGGTCGCAGTCCGTCGGAAAACCGGCGGCGAGTACAAGCGCAACAAAGACAGTCACGGCAAAAGATAAATTCGGGCGTACAAATTCGAAAACATTTACCTATACGTTCGATCTCGACGCTCCCGTAATCGCGATTTCAGCAATCGACGACAACGGAAACGGAAACACGATTTCCGAAAGCGGCATACCGACTACTTACTTTAATAAAAACAACAAGCTTGTCGTAACGGGCTCAGCAGGCGACACGGACGGTTCCGCCCAGTACCAGTCGGGACTTGCCGGGATACAATGGACGATCGTTTCCGGTTCAGGCGCTTCGAAGCCGGAGGACGGCAGCGGTGAATGGACACCATTGACGGCATCGGCTTCATGGACAATCAATGCGGATTTGTCGGAGAAATCCGACGGTGCATACACGCTGTGGATAAAGACGGCCGACGGCGCGGGCAATGAAACTTCAGTGAGCAGAAACATATATGCCATAAGCAGTGCGCCGTCGCTTACCGAAACAACGATTGCCGCCGGAACTGCATATAAAAACGGCACATTCTCCGCAGGCGGAACAATCGACACGGCAAACATGCTGTCTCTCACATGCAAAGTAAACGGCGTCTCAACTGCGGTAAAGGCTGATTCGGATAACGACTGGTCAGCCGGTGACAGCGGATGGCATGTAACGAACACAAGTCCTGCAGAAGGGTCATACGCGTACGTCGTCACTGCGACAAACAAAGCAAAGATGAGCACGTCGCTTACCAGAACCGTCGTCGTAGATACGACCCCGCCTGCCGTAACGATTACTTCTCCCGCGAACGGAACATTCTTTGCGTCGGAGAGTCAGACGATCAAAGGTACAGCGTCCGACGCGACGGCAGGCCTGAAGACTCTCGAAATAAGCTATGACGGAGGCCTTTCTTATTCCGAAATTACCGTTTCAGGCTCGTGGCTTACGGGCAGTGATTTTAACGACGGCACATATCAGGTTTCTGCAAGAGCAACGGACAATGCAGGCAACACGCAGACGGCTTCTTCTATAATGACAATCGATACGACAGCACCGACAACGTCGCTCACCGTAAGCAGCGGCAGTCTGTACGACACGGCAAGCGGTACGGCGGGCGGTGCTGTTACAAGTCCGTCATTCGGTTCATCATACCTTGCCGGCACAGGATTCACGCTCGGCGGTACTATAACCGAAGTAAACTTCGACACGGCTTCTCTTTCAGTCTCCAAAAACGGAGGGACGGCAGCTGCTGTTACCTTTGAATCAGGAAACTGGTCATACAGCCAGAGCGCGGACACATCCTCCCATGCGAATGACGGCACGTATAGCTACGCCCTTACAATTAAGGACAAAGCCGGAAACCTGTTCAGCAAGTCGGTATCGGTGACAGTGGACACAACGGCTCCCTCACTCGACGTCACCTCTCCTGCGGCCGGTGAAGCGGTCAGTTCTTCCGCAAAAACAATAAAAGGAACCGCTTCCGACAACGGAGCAGGAACAGCTTCCGTCTATTACGAACTGCGGAAAGCGGGTACGACAACAGTCGTTACTTCGGACGGAACACCGATTACGGACAATGCCGCGCTCACGGGAGAAAGCTGGAGCGTTTCCGGCATGCCGCTCGGAAGCAGCGAAGGAACTCTCGACCTGTATGTAAAGGCGACCGATAAACTTTCGCACACAACGGAAAAAATAATTTCCTTCTGCTACGACAAGGCAAACCCCGTTCTTACCGAAACAGGCATTGACGTAAGCGGTAAGACGACAAATGCGGTATTCACGCTTTCGGGCACAGCAGGCGATACGAACGCCTTAGCCGCGTCGAATCCGCTCACCGTTACCGATACGGTAAACGGAACACTAGTCGGAACATATTATCCGGCCGCAACCGATGACGGAGCCGGAACATACACATGGACTCAGTCACTCACTCCGACGGGTACGAGCGGCTCCGTAGCCGACGGAACGCATGTATACACAATCACGGTAACGGATATCGCAGGAAAGACGACTTCCCTTACCCGGACAGTAACAGCCGACACCACCCTGCCGGCATGGAACACCTCCAATTCCGACGATACGGACAACAAAGCGCCGTATATTTCCACGGCAAAGACGAACGACTATTACAAAACAACGAGCCTTTCCGTAAAAGCGCTTGCAGCCGATACGCTGAGCGGCGTATCAAAATTACAGTATAATTTAAATAATACAGGTTATGTCGACACAGGAAACGGAAATTTCACAATCGCCGCCGCGGAAGGAATAAATACGATTCTCGTCCGCGCCGTCGATGCGGCAGGTAATGTAACGGTACCGGCGGAATTTACGGCAAAAATCGACACAACGGCTCCTGACACATGCACTCTTGCACAAGTGGACGGCAGCTCAGGCGTTTCGACGAAACTCACCAACGGCAAATCGAACATAACATTTACGTTCGCAGCAACGGACAGCAGCGGGACAAATCCGAGCGGAATCGCATCGGCGGCTGTATCAAAAATCGGCAGCAAGGCGGTTTCCGTAACGGCAACTGAAGTTTCAGGAGAATACTCTGTCACAATACCGGCGGCAGATTTAACGGTAAGCGGAACGGTCACCGTAACACTTACCGACAAAGCGGGCAACACGGCGAGCTTCCCGATGTTTGCAATCCAGCTCGATACTGTCGATCCGGTCATCACAATCAGCTCTCCTGCGGCAGCCGCTATTGTCAACAAAGTCATAAACATAACCGGAACCGCATCGGACAATCTGTCTCTCGCAGGAACAGCAGTGCTCTTTATCGAGACGGCAAAGGATACATTCACTCAGAGCGGAAGCGCGGTATCAATCATGAACGGCAGCTGGACATTCAGCATCGATACGGCGGACACGACAAATATCATGAAGTACGATGCGGACAGTTCCGCGTCGGGCACCCAGCTTTGCTTCAAAGTGACGGCGGAGGATTCCGCCGGCAATGCCGGTTCCTCCTCCCGCACTATCACGGTCGATCAGGACACTGACCGCCCGGTAATAAATCTTACGAACCTCTCGCTCGGCGGCATGTCCGCATCGCAGGTAATCTGGCTTAAAAATGCAAACGTTGTGTACGGCACCGTTACCGACGACGATGGCATAGAAAACGGCAGTGCAAGTCTTTACTACAACACCGACGGAGGAGCAACATGGACGGCCGTCGCCGTAACGAACGGTTCGTGGAATCTGACTCTTGACGACGGCGAGAAAACTCTCTACTTCAAGGTTATCGACAAAGCGGCCACCTCATTTATATCAGCCGCATCCGGTACAACGTCTCCGAAACTGTCGGACGGTACAAATACATTCGCCGGTTATACGATTCTTCATCTGAACGTAGATAAGACACCTCCTGCCTACGGCAGCATAAAATATAAAGTGTACGACACGGAGACCGGCACATGGAGTTCCGACTGGCTTGCCGACTACGCAAATGAAAAATTCGGCGGCATACACAATAAATTCAGACTTCAGCTCACAGCGACGGACAACAACGGAATCGCTTCGATTGCGACAACGTTCAACGGCGCGACTGACACACAAAGCTCCGCGGCATCGGGAAACACATGGGAAACGGGCGCAATCGACGCTTCTTCGGGCAACGGGAGTCTGAAGGTAAAACTCGTCATAACGGACGGCGCCGGATTGACTTCCGAGCCTGAATTCAACATTTCAGTAGACAACGCGGTGCCGTCCGTTACTATCGTTACGCCTTCGGCTCAAATCAGCAGCGCGGAGACGATTCACGGCAGCGTCAGCGAAACGTCGACGGTATACTATGCGGTCTCGCGGACGGACACCACTGCGCCGGGGACGACAGCAGTCGCTAATCAGTCGACCGCATGGGGACAGATAACGGACGCGACGCTTTCATGGAACGTGTATTTCGACGGCAATACTTCGGCAACGCAGACGCACACGGATTTGTTCCGCTATTACATAAGTACGCTAGGTATTGCCTCTGAAGACGACATTACGAACAACGTATACAAGGACCTCACCACGCTCTACGTGTGGATAAAGGCCGTGGACGAAAGCGGCAACTTTGCAACGAAGAGCCAGCCGGTACTCATCGACCCGCAGGGAGACCGCCCCGTCGTAACGCTCAGCTATCCGGAGAGCGACGGTGAAACGCTCGGCGGAGCTGTCCGCATGATAGGTACCGCAACGGACAACGTCGCCGCAAAATACGTGTGGGTGCAGATAGATACGGACGGCGACGGTGATTTCGACAGCACGGATCAAAGCACTCTCGCGACGGACGGATACACGCTCGGCGACATGACACAGAATTCTTCCACACCGAACAGTGATGCCTCGAAAAACGGCATTATGGTGACTGTTTCCGGCTCAAGCTGGAACCTCACAATCAACAGCAACGGCGAATTCAATCCGACCGGCAGCGAAACGACAAAACGGCTTATCCTCCGGATTTATGCGACCGACGCAGATAAAAACGTAAGTTCTGTAATTACCCGCACAGTATACATCGACAAGGACACGCCCGTTATTGTACAGGACAGCCTGAAACTTGTTCAGTATGAAACGTCAAGCGGATCGGGCGTCGCCTGTACGGACGGTTCCGTAAGTTCAGGAACCGTCGCAGCATCGCAGTCGTACACGGACAGCATGAGCATCAGGGGTATCTGGTTCCTCACCGGCAGCATTACCGACGACAGCGGCATCAAGAAAATAACAAAGAACAGCGTCGACGTAATAACTGCTGCCGGACAGCAAACCGCTGAGTTTATAAAAGGGACGAAGAGTTCGACGACAGAGGCATACGATTATATAATGAACATACCGGTCGGCAGCGCAACAGCAGACGCCGTCGGAACGACGAGCATCACAATTACTGCAACGGAAAATACGGCGAACAATCTGAACGTAACAAAAACGTTCTCCGTAATTTACGACAATAAAGCACCGGAAATTACGACTTCCGGTGACGATTTCAACATCAGCTCCACCATCGTAAACAGCAACGGATTCTACACGTTCGGTTCCGTCGCTGCGGAAAATTCGGTAAGCGGCACAAATCAGACCGGTGTGGAACGGATCGCGTTCTACTTCACGCGGGATATCGATTCCCTGTCGACTCACAATCTCTACGACGTTCTGATTGCAAACGGCTCAGGCGGCAATACGATTTCGTCCTATTCGTCGCTCGTTTCTTCCGACGGACTCTGGTGGAAGTCCGCCTCAGTGTCGTCCGTATCGGGAGCAACGATTTCACTGTCGGCATCCGATGACAATATCCATGCCGGCGGACTCGCGAAAGTAAACGGCGTAATATACCGTATCTCGAGCGTGGTCGGCACAGACGTTACGCTCTCCGGCGAACCGGGCAGTACAGCAAACGCGCTGTTCGCAGTCGCGGGCGTCGTCGACAATACGACGGCGGAGGGAACAGGCACGGCGAAAAACGACGCCGGCTACTACACGAACGGTGCATACGACGACGGAGATCTGATGATGGAAAGCGTCATCAAGCAGGGAACGTCGTACACATGGGAAGCGAACATCAACTCAAAAAATATTCCCGACGGAAAAATCGTCCTTCATTACGTCGTGTTCGATAAGGCAGGCAACTACGCCGTCGGAACAGTAGATGCTTTCGTAAAAAACAACCAGCCGCGCATCGCCGGTATGAAAATAGGCACCGACGACAACGGCGACAGCACAGTCGACTCGTCCGAATACATAACCACGATGAGCAACGTCTATGCAAAGGGGCTCAACTCCGCAGGAAACAAAGTAACCGACGTAACGTTCCCGAATCAGGAAAGCGGACTTACTTCGGCAGTAACTGCAAAAGGCCTCACTGTTATTAAACCGGAAATCGTCGGCGGAAACGGTACGCTCGGATATACGTATACAGTCGCTGAAAACAGCGGCGCAACAACATGGAACACGCCGTATTACACCAAAACGTCGGTAACGGAGCTCGGTACCGGAGGAGAATCTTCGGACAGCGTCGTCACCTTAACAAACGACATCACGTTCACCGTACAGGATTTTCTGAGCGCCGGCACGACAGGTTCCGAAATAGCGGACGGCAGCAATCAGAAATTCAGCTTCACAATCTGGGATTCGACACCCGGAACGACAATCGGCACGGACAGCCAGTATGCGACGATGAACGTCGTTATGAACGTGACTCTGCGCGACACGACACCGGCAACCGATTATATCAAGCCGTTCTACTGGAACAGCAGCAGCGATAACAGCCTGTTTGCGAACAGCAGAGACAACGGACATATAGAACTGCCCGCCGACTTACCGACAGACACATTTAAGAGCACCAATTCCGGAGAATACGACTTACAGCCGAAAGTTTCGGGACAGATTAAAATAGAGGGCATCGCGCACGACAATACGCTGCTCTCCTCGCTAACCGCAACCGTTGCAGGTTTCAACAGCGGCAGTTCGTTTACGATTGCGGCATACAACACAGGCACAGGCAGCTGGACATCCGGAAGCAGCCTTTCCGGCGGCGCAATTCCGGCGGAGGGATGGGCGTGCGAAACAGCGCAGGCAACATACGCAGAATACGTGAAGGCAGGATACGGTTCGCTTCCGAGCGGTTATACCGGAACCGAAAAGGTCCCGTACACATCGCAGGCAACCGGACATACCGTACACTGGATACTCTATTTCGACACGTCTAAAATAACCGGCACAGCCGATACCGACAAGCTCATTTCCGTCACGGCACAGGACCGCGGTAAACCGACGCTGAGCGGAGGAACAGTAAGTTACATCGCAAATACGTTCAGTGCAGAAACCGGACAGACCGGCGGCAGCGACGGCAGCGGAAGTTACACGAGCCAGTATACGGTGGACGTCGTGCCGTATATTACGGGAATAAAAACGTCACTTTCGTCGCTCAAGAGCAACAATCCTTCAGTGTACAGCCGTACAGCACTCGGTCACTACCCTGTAAACTCAACGCTGAAGGCGTATGTGTTCGGTTATAATATAACAGATGCTGCTCCCGTTTATATAGAAAATGCAGACAGCGGGACAAACGCTTCACTCGACACAACGACATATTCCGGAAGTACCTGTTATTCAGTTACAGCATCTTCACTCGATTCAGGCAAATTGTCGCTGCAAATAAACGGCGTAAGTACGTTGAACAACGTAAATAATAACAATGCTGCAGGCGATTACAGCGGTACCTACACCGACAGTACATACGCATATTGCTATAACCGCCAGCCGAACGGAGATAACAACAATCTGCTCAGTGATGATGTTGTGCTTGATGTGTGGCAGTTCAACAGCAAGGCTGCAGTTCCGATCAGCGGATTGATTTCCGAACCGGTAATGAAAATAAGCCCGAAATCAGGTATGATAGGATTCGCTTTCACAAACGGACCGCTGTATTTCAGTATGCCGGGAACCGTATCGGCAAATGCCCGCGGCACAATGGCCGCAGGCGAGTATTCGTACGTATATTGGCAGGGAAGTTATGACTTTATGACTTCGGTCGGTCTTACATACGACAGCGACGGGCATACGTACGGGTGCGCTGCCGGTGGAGACATCAATTCAACGCAGGCCGACCGGTTCAGTTTTATGACCGACCGCTGGGGCGTAAGCGGAGAAGCTACGGGCGGTTCTTACGACGGAGCAAATGCGAACAGACTGGAAGTCATTGCGCAATATGGCGACTCATCAGGGAACAATACGAGCACACTGAACTTTGATAAAAACAGGATAAAAAGCCCCGAGTATGCGACTGCGCGCCACGGTACTTCCACCAATATCTATCTTGCTTATTTTGATGATCTAAATGAGGAAATACGTTTTAAATACGGAAACCTTACCGATAGTAAAACCTCTAAAGATAATTTTGGCAATTTTAATGACGCATACCGAAACGGTACAGTAGATAATACTGCCAATCTGAACCGGGGAAAATACAGCACCAATTATGTCAATGTCATTGCGGGAAGTACTACGGGCAGAAATGCCGGTGAATATCTTTCAATGGGCGTTATTTCCGCGGAAGAGAGTTCAGTTGATGATGTCGTTGTACTCATATGGTATGACTCGTACAACAATGCACTGTTGTATACATACAACACAAATCCGACCGCGGGAACTACCGGTGCAAATGTGGCCAACTGGCAAGGACCTTATACCATTTTTGAAGGCGCAGGTGAATACTGCAGGCTCGCTGTTGACGCAGGCGGCGGAATCCATATTGCCGCATACGACGGTACTAACGGAGATCTGATGTACGCGTACCTGCCGCAGTATAATCAGCCCGGCAACAAAGAGACGTGCACGGTAGATTCCTATGCTATTGTCGGACAGAATATTACTATCGACGTAGGAAAATCAGGCAGTGCATACGTTCCGTATATCGGTTACTACGCGCTCTCTTCAGCAAAACCAAAGCTCGCATACCGTGTCTCCTCTACAGTAGAAAACGGTGTATCAGGAGACGCATATACAGGAAACTGGGAAGCTACGCTGATTCCGACAACGAGCAAAGCTACCCAAGAAACGATCAATGTCGGGCTGTGGAAATCCGCCGATGGTGTGATAAAAAATTCGACGACAGGTGCTTCTTCAACCAGTACTAACTGGGGAAAATGTTACGGCAACGGTACTGCGAACCCAGTCTTGGGATATGCAATAAAAGAAAGCAGTACCAAAGGCGATATCGAGACTGCACAGATGAAGTAACAACAGCTTTTTACGAAAAAAAGCTGTTGTCGGATTTACATCAGAATATCTTTATCGTATAGACATTACATCAGCACCGCTAACGGATATTAATATAATATTAATTATTAAATGATGCAGAAAAAAACGGAAGTTTCCTTTATTTTCCGGAAAAACAAAGGAAACTTCCATTCACCACTGCTGACAGCAGGGTATTACAACTGATGTATGGGAAATATAATCGAACGATTTTACTTCAACGGGTGATATTCTGTTCCCGTTCCGTATAAGAAAATCTATCTCGAGTCGGTCCGAAGGATTCACGTTTCCGCTGTTGGAATAAAAATACAGTTTTTTCCCGTTCGTAGCGTATGAGTTACCAGAAGGCAGATATCGAGTATATAGCATTTCCCCATATTATATTGCGCCGACAATTCCATACCGATGTTCGGGCCGGTACTGTTGAAACAGTTATTCGTAATCATAGCCTCACTGAGCCACATAAAAGAATCTTCATAACTGCGGAATTTGGCGCCTTTCGTTTAATTTTCCAAAATATGGAAGAAGTATGCACCTGTCTTTTCATGAGTACCTCTGATATAGTATCGCCGCAAAAGTACAAAATCATGCAGTATCAACGTATTTACACTGTAAGTAAACGGGTTAAACCTTTACAATAAATGAGTTAAAGTATGGAACAATTCAATTTGCCGATGGGTTAAGTTCAGATCCCTCATAAATGATGTTTATATAGCGCATCACTGAAAAATGAACAGCGCATAACTGATGCACCGGCCGTTTATCAGTGGTGCGCTGATTATTTATCAGTGACGCGCTGACTGCTTATCAGTGATGCACTGACCAAAATATAGAAGGATCAGTGTCATTACAGGGTATGCAACAACTTATAGGCCGGCATGGTAGAGTCCATTCTTCCGTATTTCCCCTGCAAAAATCTCCGCTGCGAGAATTCATTTTTTCGGAAGTATTCTATCAACCTTAAAAGACCCGGTTATCGCCTTCGTCGGACATCCGGTGGTACACGTATTGCAAAAAATACATTCGGTTGATTGTATTCGCTCTCCCCTGTTTTTATATTCCAATAATTTAATATTCATAGGACAGTTAATCTCGCACTTACGGCAGGTAATGCATTTCTCCGGATTGATTTCCAGTTTTAATAATGAATATTTTGCTCCGATTTTCATAAATACTGATATCGGACAGATATATTTGCAGAAAGCACGATTGTCTTTTAAAATCAGCGCTAAAACAATTCCCGCTGCATAATAAAGCAAATTGCCGAATATAAAGAAATAAAATTCCACCATACCTTCATCAGCTTCCTTTTTTTCTTTCAGGATAAAATATACTATTACCGAAAAAATAAAGATGATAATAAAATACACATACCGTATGAATGATGCCCGTTTATAATTATTCTTTGTCGTTTTCCAGGGAAAAAAATCAAGAATCATTCCCGTCCAGCAGGCCCATCCGCACCAGCCTCTGTTAAAAATAAACGGGCCCGCTATTTTCGCAATAAAGTAATGCAGCGTTGAACCGGCAAATATGCCCGAAAATAAATAAAACCAGAAACCCTCTATCTGCAGATTTTCGTGACGATACAATCCGACATACAGCAGCAAATAGGAACCGATAAGCAACTGGGTTATTCTGCGCGCCGTACCGAATCTTTCTTTCGGCAATACGTCTGTAAGAAAAAAACCGGCCGCCAGAACGGTACCTATGTAACCGAAATTGTATATATAAAATACATTTCCCGTTTTAATAAAGCGCCATACCGCTATTGAATAAAACAGCACAAGGAAAATCACCGGGAATGTAAAGCTCTTTCTTGTTATTTTTGCTTTCATGTATTTATCCTGTCTTTAGTATACTTTACTGTAAGCCTTTATGTCACTGCTTTCAGAACACAGTGCCTATTTTGTCTTCAACCAATTCCGGAACAGTCGTGTAATCTCCCCGATGAAGTATAAACTGCACGTTCGGGTAAATTTCATTCGCATTAATATTATTTTCTTTACTTATAATTATAAACACTATATAGTAATCAAAAAGAAATCAAAGAGGTAAAAATATGGCATTCGAAAAGGTGAAACAATATTTCGAACATATCGGATTGGGAGAGCGGGTTATAACTTTGGAGGAATCGAGTGCAACAGTAGAAGAAGCTGCTCTATCAATCGGTTGTCAACCGAAACAGATAGCCAAGACTATGTCGTTTCTTTTGAATGACAAGCCGATTCTGATCGTCTGCTCCGGAGATGCGAAAATAGACAACAAAAAATATAAAATGTATTTCCGGCAAAAAGCAAGGATGATACCTGCGGATGAAGTCGAATCGTATATCGGGCACGCGCCCGGCGGAGTATGCCCTTTTGCTGTACATTCTGATGTGACTGTTTACCTGGATGTATCTCTGAAACGTTTTGACATCATATACCCGGCTGCGGGCAGCGGACACAGTGCAGTTAAACTGTCCTTAAAGGAACTGGAGCAATATTCGTCATTTGTCGAATGGACGGACGTGTGCAAAGACTGGATTGAAAACGGGAGAGAGGGTAATGCGGACAGAGACGATAAGTAAAATAAAAGAAAACCGCAATAACTTTATCGAATTTCTGGCAGGGGATTCTACAGTTCCTCCGACAACAGGGATTATCAGCCGCAAAGTCGGTTCCGCTAAAATAGCAATCGTTTACGGTTCCATCTTCATCGGACATCAAATCGGAGCATTCGCAAGTGCATGGCTGGGCGGCATTCTGGTAAACATGTCTCTCGGTTATTCCGGCCTTTGGCTTGCGGATTTGTGTCTCTGCCTGATTGCGACAATTGCGAATTTCAAAATACGCGATTAATATTATTTCCCCAGATACTTTCTGATATCATCCGCGAACTTACCTGCCTGCATGTCCGACGTAAACGCAGCATTCATAAAATCAGAAACAGGTCCGTCCGTATATGCCGCTGCCCAGAACCGTACGTCGTCCGCCTGTCTGTCATATGCACCCGCCCGCGAGGAAGCAGGCGCCAGCTGCGTTAAGTTGGAAAGAGCTTCCTGTGCCTGCACGGAAATAAGAAACCGTATTGTATCGGCAAACGATTGCTTTTTATTATAACAAACGAGCACTACCGCCGGCGCAATAAGCGCGTGCTCCGGTACGGCCTCATCAACAGGGAAATGCGAAGTTTCATACGGATACACCGTACGGAGCTGAAGTGTCCGGTGCACGGAAAGGGGCATAAAAACCGCAGCCGCAGCCTTATCTTTCATGAACGACGCAACGTCCGTTTCTGAACCGTTGAACCAGGTCTGATGCATAATGCCCGACTTTTGCCATGAAACAATAAGATCGAGTACAGTGCGAAGTGTTACGGGAGTTTTTCCGTCGCTCAATTTTCCGAACTGTTCGTTCATGACAGTCTCCGCAGACGGATTCTTCCTTACAAACTCAACGAGCCGCTCATATCCGTCCGCACCGGTGAGCGATTCTGCAAGAACACCGACAAACGCCAGCAGCGTCCGATTATCCGCACCCGCAGCAAACAACGGTATCTGTATGCCGGCAGCATCTTCCTGCAGAAATACAGCAAAGGAGTTCCAGTCTTCCGGAACTGCATGTTTTTTTCCGCCGGTTCCTTTTAAAAAAGACAGTTCATAATGATCGTACAGCAGCGGAAGCATGCGGTTTTTCCCTTCTACAATACCAAGCCGTCGTTCCGAATCCGGAATCTGTCCGTAAAGCGAAGCAGGAAGTTCCACCGCTTCTGCCGCAAGCATTTCCGCGCCCGCTCCGTTCCATGTAAAGAGCAAATCATATTTTTTCGCCTTTTTCGACTTCAGTGGTACATCGGCAGGCAGTACTTTAAAATGTATTTTTCCGGAATAACTTTTTTTTATCTGCTGCGTAAGCGAATCAGTAACAAGCGGCGACAGACGATAATATGCAACGTCGAGTATTTTCCGGTTCCGCATTATGATTATCAACGAAATAAAAATACCGCAGACGAGAACCGCTGATACAATAATTAAACAAAGTCTCCGTTCCTTTGTCAGTGTCTTATTTTTTTTACTGACATGCCGTTTCCCTTTTATCATATTAAAATTATAGCATATTTTATCCAAAATGTCGTTATATCCGTAGATGAAGTCGTTCCCCTGTTGATAAATGATTTTATCCCATATGAAAATATTTTCTTCATTTATAACCGAATTCAGATAATTATGCAGTAATCTGCATATCCTTCCGCATAAATAAACTTTATTAATATTTCTCGAATGTTGATTTATTATTTCAGTTGAGGTATAATTATTATTATGAAGACAACAACTAAAAAACCTGCTGCAAAAAAGGTTGCAGCAAAGAAACCGGCAGCAAAAAAGAACGCTGCTCCGTCAAAATCACACTCTATTTCATGTGATGATGCTACATGGGGAAAAATTCAGGCCGCAGCGAAAAAAGCCGGCATGAATGTTTCTAAATACATCATTTCGAAACTCGTGAAATAGTGTATTTAAGCAAGTCAACATACCCCGCAATTTGCGCGGGATATGTTGACTCAGTAAGGGAATTCCGTGATGCGGAAGGTATTTTCCCTCCGATTGAATAAATATTTGTTATTTCTCGCTTTTTTGAGTAAAAAATGATAAAATTTATTGATTAACCGCCTGACTTTCTGTATATTATAGTTGCATCCGAAAGGATGTATAAACTCTCTCCGATTGTCCCGCAGGGCGCAAGCCTTGTGGGACGTTTTTTATGCATGTTATTCCTTAATATCTGCGGTTGTACTGTTTCGCGGTTCTGAGTCAGGCAGGACTTACTCTCAGTGCACGGACTCCTGTCCGCATATTGAAAGCCGTCCGCGGTGCCTGTCGGGGCACTCCTGTTTTTAAGTCGTAGGTAAGAAAATGCTCCGCATTTTCTCTTTATAGGAGACATAAAAAAACGTGCCCGTCGGG
>ENA-UOOI01000208-UOOI01000208.1-fermentation-metagenome-genome-assembly--contig:-NODE-208-length-75037-cov-46.243138_pt1 | contig 75037 bp, 62 predicted proteins | sample MGYA00245779_ERZ724027 | MGnify/ENA primary metagenome ERZ724027 (study PRJEB28704, sample SAMN03018318) | fermentation metagenome | biome: anthropogenic terrestrial biome; feature: soil; material...
ACAAAAAAGTAATAGAGATTATTTACATCAAATTAAGGATTTCTACAGAGCCTATAAATATTTAAATAATATTCAAATCAAAACTTAAACTTTAAAATCAGTATTAATATTCAAATAATATTCAAATCAAAACTTAAACTTTAAAAAAGGTGTTTTCATGGAGAATTTCAATTTACTCAAGAGAAAACTTGATGATATGAGCGTATCTGAGCTTTATGAGTATGCAAAGGAGACTTACCCAGAAAATGAGGAGCTCTGGTTAGGGTCTAAAAAAATAATAATCAGAAAAATTCTGAACTTTGAAAGAAACAGGCTGAACAAAGAGAATGCCTGAAAGAAAAACGAAAATTAAAAACGAAAATTGAAAATATAATTTATTCTCAGTTACCCGAACTCCATCTTAGTAGAGTTCTGCAATCCAGAGTCTAGCCTTGAAAGGATGGAGTCCTCTTCACCTGCTTCCAATATTCTCTTTTGAAATCTCCTTGTATTACTATAATTTAGACTGTTGAAAGTATGAGTCTATCATTAAGTAGAGCGTTCTTGGGAAATATAAATATATGAAAAAACTTTGAAATTTCAAAAGAGCGTCCTTAAGAACGTTCCAAAAGCTTTCATAAGCCTTAAGGAGTTTCCTGAAAACATAAGTTTTCTCATAAGGATAGACGGATGGTCCATGTCTCCGTACTCAGTAATCGTGTTGAGGATTGAGGGAGTATTCAACGAGCCTATTAGGTCGTTCAACTGTCTATCTTCCAGCTTCCCGATGTAGTCATGAATTTTCATGCCTATTTCAAGCTCTTTTCCAAGACTCTTCCGCCAGAGCTGATCATATTCGGAAAGTCGTTTTGCTGAGGTATCTCCATCAAGGGCAGCTTCTGCTGCAACTTTTCCAGCAATTTTTGCCGCAAAAGCTCCTGTGTAGATTCCCCCTCCAGAAGTCGGTTTTGTCTGTCCTGCCGCATCGCCTACCAACAGAACCCCATCTGAGACAGTTTTTTCCTGAGGACCAATTGGGATGCCTCCAACTACAAAATCAAGCATGCCTCCTGAGTATTTTGCTTTTACATGAGGATTGGAGTGGAGAAGCTTATTAAGGTAAGAAAGGGGAGAAGAGTCTTCCTGCCCGCCTTTCCAGGCAAGCCCGGGTTCAAGAGCAAGTCCTATCCTTGAAACCTTTTCGTCAACAGGCACCGCCCAGGCAAAAAAACCAGGAGCAAAAGAGCCAGGAAAAAGTTCTACAAAGTCGCTGTTATCCGAGGCATAGGGGGCTTCAATCTGGATACCTGGAAGTACGCGGGCAGGTTTTCCAAGCCCTGCATAACTGGCTATCTGGCTTTTTACGCCGTCTGCCCCTATTATAGCGGATGTGCAGATTGTTTCGGGCTTGCCGTTCCTGAGTATCCTTAATTTTATCTGGGAACTTTTCTGCTCTTCCCTTTTTTTCCCTTCCTTACTGGTTTCAGGATTCGTTTTTTCGAGTCCTACAGCTCTTGTTCTGAGAGAAAGCTCCACGCCTTCTTCTACAGCCATTACCGCCAGGGCGCGGTCAAAGTTTTTCCGTGAGACAACATATGCTTTGGTCTGCTTTCCATCAATTGGCAGGCATTGCCCGTCTGGAGAATGTACAAAAGCCCCGCGAACTGAGTTGAACACAAAATAGTCTGAAGGCTTGAGTTCGCACTCTGCAACCGCTCTGGTGCTCAAAAGCCCTGTACAGCCTACAGGTGACCCTATGGAAGCATGTTCTTCAATCAGGAGAACCTTCGCCCCGTTTAAGGCTGCGTAGCGAGCTGCGGTAGATCCCACTGGACCGGCTCCAACCACAACAACGTCGTACTTCATACCTTATTACCTTCAAGATTAACTTCAAAATTTTCTTCGAGAATAAGCCCTTGCATAGCAAGAAGCTTACTTACTTACTTACTTACTTCTTATTTTTAATTAAAATATCAATTTTTATATATGAATAAAGTAATACTCACTCCTAATAATGAGCCTTTGTTGATTAAAATAGTTTCTTTATCGATTGAATGATTCTTTGTTGAGGCTTTGAGCTCGTTTTTAATCTTTGTTATTGTTTAAACTAACGGTGGATTTCTTTAGATCCAAAAAACTTTCCCCGCTTCAAAATCTTAATATATTGATAAATTTATTCACCATGAAACTGAACTATAAAACTGATTGATCAGATACTTAACTATTTCCTCGAACCACAACCAGGCTTTTCTATGCGGCAGAAAAAAGAAAAAATCCAGGCTTCGAATTCACAGAAAACAGAAAAAAGTAACCAGAATAGAAAAAAACCCCGGACTTCAGAGAATAGAGCTTCCCTGACTTTAGATAGAAAGCATTCTCAGACTCCAAAAAAGCATTCTCAGACCTCGAAAAACAGCGTAGAAAACAAATCCACAGGCTTTGAAGAAAAGCCATCTAAAGAAATGTTTTCCAAAGGATGGTCTTCTAAAAGAATGTCTTTTGAGAGAAAGCGAGTCTCTGGCAAGATCTTTGGCTATGAGAAAAATCAGGATGAGAAAAGTCAGGATCTCGATTTCCAGAAGAAAAAGAACTCCAAGCGTTATGAGTATGAAGACGATCAAATTTTCTGGTGCAGAAAGTGCAATCTTCCCCTTATAGGGGAAGAATGTGGGAGATGCGGCAGCCGAGGAGAAGTCCTTCAGCTCTCTCAGCCTGCAGACGTCCGCTTTTGTTCTCCTTACGAGCGGGAAATCCTGGACAGGCAGCTTAATTTGACTTTTGGCTACAATCCTCTTGGTAAGAGGCTCATTCTTCTTAATAAAATCCCTGGCGAGGATAAAACGGATGAGGTGCTTGTAGATGGTTTCATTTTCGGGGTTCTAAGGTTTGAGCTTTCGAAAATGGATTATAGTTTTGAGCCTTCTCTCCAAGGAGCAAAAATTCTCCTAGAACATGTTGAAGGCAGGAAAGTCAAACTTAAAAAAACAAATAAGCACCTTAATGGAAAAAGTGTGGCTGCAGGATCAGTTGAAACATTTGATAGCAATATAAAAACAGGAGACTTCGTGCTTGTTACTGCAGGCAGCCTGACAGGATATGGAGTTTCTTATATTGAAGGCGCAGACTTTCAGAACCTGAAAATCTTGCCTGAACTCGAGAGCCGGATTGAACTGGAATCTTCAACCGGAGCTGGGATAAAAATTCTCAGGGTCAGGAAGGTTGACAGTAGTAAAATATCGCTTCATCCTGAAACTCCTGATCTTGGGGCATGCATAGAAGCTAACAAAAAACATCTCCAGGTGCTTGGAAAAAATGCAATCAACACCATTCGCGGGATTGTTTCCAGGAAAGAATTCCAAAATCTGCCTGTTTATGTATCCTTTAGCGGAGGAAAAGACAGCCTGGTAGTGCTTGACCTAGCTCAGGCCTCCCTTAAACAAAGGGAACTTAAAGCTTTCTTCCTGAACACTGGAATCGAATTTCCGGAAACTGTTGAGTTTGTACGAAACTTTTGCAGGGAAAGAGAAATTCCCCTCAGGGAAGCAAATGCAGGTTCCTCTTTCTGGGATCAGGTAGGAAAATTCGGCCCCCCTGCAAAAGACTTCCGCTGGTGCTGCAAAGTCTGCAAGCTGGCAAACGCAGGAGATCTTGATACAGGGACAGAAACTTACTCTCGAAAAGGAGCCAGCAATGTGTCTTATCTGACAATCGACGGTAAGCGAAAGCACGAGTCATTCTCAAGGGCAAAGATTGCAGCAAGCGAGACAAATCCCTTTGTCCCTGCCCAGCTCAATATTTTCCCAATCAGGGATTGGAAGGAAATTGAGGTCTGGCTCTATATACATTGGAGAAAGCTTTCCTACAATCCTCTCTATGACCTTGGCTTTGAAAGAGTAGGTTGCTGGCTCTGCCCATCTGCCCTTGCTGCCGAATACACCAGAGTAAAAGAGCTACACCCTGAAATGTACACGAAGTGGAATGCCTTCCTGCTGGAATGGGCGAAAACCCGGGGGCTTTCCGAGGAATTCGTAGAACATGGGTTCTGGCGCTGGAAGGAACTGCCTCCTAAAATGCTCAGGCTGTCTGAGAAGCTAGGAATTTCCCTGCTTGCGAGAGATGATGCTGAAGACTTTGAAATTGAAGTCGTGTCCGGAATCTCCCCCTGTCGAGCAGGCGGTTTTTCAATAGAAGCAGGAGTTAAAGGCATCAGGGAAAAAGAAGTTGCAAGCTTCCTCAATGTACTGGGAAACACAGTTTATGCGGAAGATCTTGGAATGTTGCTGGTTAAAACCGAAACCGGAACTGTAAAGTTTTTTTCGAATGGGAATCTGCTTGTAAGTTCGGAAACAAAGGAAAAAGCAGTTTCGCTCTTTAAGGAGGCTGCAAAACAATTTATAAGGCTTTCTCGTTGTACCGGCTGTGGGATCTGTGTAAAAGCCTGTTCGGTCGGAGCAATCTCTCTAGAAGGAAAAATACCGTGCGTAAACGAAGCCTGTATCAGATGTGGAAAATGTGCAGAGTCCTGCGTGGTAACCCGGTATTTTGATAAACTTGTGCCTGACCTGAATAAAAGGCTAAAAGTATAAAATGACCAAGAGCCTAGATATTAACTTCTACAGTATTTTTTCAAAAAGTTCCTGATTATATTTATAGGACTTATGCACTTGAAGTACAAAATCAAGCAATTCAACTCTGTGATTGGTTTAGTGTTTTTTAATTAGCCAACTAATCTTAGAATTTTTCCGTAGAAGTTCTAACTACTCTACCTAACCACCCTATGATAGTGCACTATATACAAGATACCTAGTATAGGCAGTAGCAGGAAGAATCCCATCTGTCCTATGTCTAAGACGATCATAGACCAGAAAGTCCTAGACCAGAAAGATTGAATCATAAGCTCATCGATTAATCCCAGCCTCATCTTAACTGTCTGCACAATTATCGGAATAGCAATACAAAGAAGTGGTAATAAAGCAATTAATTTCATCTCTTTTGTAATTTTTGTCCTGTCATAATCTACCGAAGGCAGTAAGTAAATGAACAGACTAGCCGGAAGAATGACAACAAAGAACATAGTACTAGGCAGCTGGTTATACGGAGACCCCAAGTAAAATATTTTATCAGTTATAGGATAGATTACAGTTTCCACTATTTTCTGAATCGGAAAGAGCAAGGTATAAAGCAACGAATCATGATGAGATCCATAGATCATAACTCTAGTATATCCAGCCACAGTTGTTATAGTCTGATACGCACCAGCAATTAATAAAGGTACACAGCATGAAATCTTTCTGACATCCTTCCTGCTCTGAACAATATTCTGTCCAATAGAGACTATCGGTATAAAAAACAGAATAAACAATCCTGGCGTCATAACCAAGGCGATTATATCTCCAAAGATTGTTAAAACAAAAACAGCAAACCATACATAATGCAGAAAGAAAAGAAGAGCCTCTAAAGGCATTATCTTCTTAACTTTTAAGATGAATCGGTCAATAAAATTCATTTAGATTACCGTTTACTTTTGCTCTAAAGTAGTGTCGAGTTTACTTATTATAAATTTATAATGAATTGAAAAATTTACCTATTATCAATAATCTTTTTTTCTAATAATCTTGTTTTAGTGTTGTTTTTAAACCATCTTTCTGCAGTAAAATTTCAGTTTTCACAATTTTTACGTTATTAATTTAACGTAAATTTATTGAACTTTTTTGCAGGAATTAAAGGTGGATGTGTGAATAGAGACCAAAAAACGATAGCATTCAATCTTTACCGAGTTCCATTTAGAGTTTAGGTTGTTTTAATATGTTTCAAAAACACTATTGGAAAACCAACTATACAAATTGAATGTACCAATTAAAACGATTCGTAACTATAAAAAATTTTCCTATATGTCACGTCAATTTCATATATCATGTCAATTTCATAAAACATGACGAATAAAGCCAGAAGAATGAGAAGTAAATCAAAAAACCCTCCTGGCGCTTGGAAAATATGCTATCAACATTATTCCGAGATTATTTCCAGGAACGAATACCAAGACCTGCCTGTCTATGTTTCCTTCAGTAGTAGAAAAGACAGTCTTGTAGTGCTTGATGCGTGAATTGAACAGTCTCTCAAGAGGGAAAAGCACTTCATGTAAGCGAAGTCTGTATCGGTGCAGAAAATGCATGGAATCCTATGTGGTGATCCGGTATTTGATAAATTCGTACCTGACCTAGATAAAAGGCTAAAGGTATTGACCTAGATAAAAGGCTGAAGGTATTGACCTAGATAAAAGGCTAAAGGTATAAATGACCAAAACATGTGGTTGTATCATTAAGTTCCTATATGTATGCCCGTCACTTTTTTTTGGGTTAGGATCTGTGTTAGGAGTTGTAGATGTGGGAGACTATCCGACAAATAGTGACTTGAGTATCTAAAATTCTGATGAGCAGTTGCTTGATCTCTATTATTTTTTGCGGAGATCGCGCTGTTAGCAAACTCATTACATCTATCAAAGCCACTATTGTCTGGATTTTCAGATGCATCTTGGACATAACTACGATAAGCATGCCCATCATAAGCATAATAAGCAAAATCTGGATGAGGATTGCCTGCCCACATAATTCCAGAACTCCCGAAAATACTTACAGCACCGTTATTCGGAAGATCAACTCTGAGTTCACTAAGATTAACACTCACAATAAAACGTTTCTCCATAATCTTATCCACATCATGCAGCACAAGATTATCTGCAGCCACAAACTTATCTGGATACCTATCCCAGATATCCTGCAGATCATCTTTTAACTTTTCTTTATCCTTCTTCTCAAGATCAGATTCATCAATCGCAGTGAAATAAGCAACCTGACTCTCATTATCAGTCGCGGCAAAAGCAATCCCACTATAAGGAGATGCCTTCACAACACCCGGCAAAGAAGCTTGCAGCTCCAAATAGTCTGCAACTTTCTTCATTCCTTCTTCACCTAGCTCAGCCTCCAAAGCTTCTATCTTTAGCTGAGCAGCATCTTTAGTTAGGTTGGTTTGCTGTTCTTCGGTCGAAGCTATTGCTGAAGGTATCAAACATAGACTCAATGCTATAGCAATACACAGCACTAATATTCTATTTTTACTATTCATCCTTTCTCCCTCCACATCCAGCCATACAGATTGAATACATCAATAAATACGACTCATAACTATAGAAACTTTTTTAAGCTTTGTGAATTTTATAAACCATGATGAATAATGTCAGAAGAATAGAAAGTAAAACAAAAAACACCTCCAGATGCCTAATAAATTTGTGCCTGACCTGGATAAAAGGCTAAAGGTATAAAAAACCAAAGATCTGGATCTCTCTTTTCTATGATATTTTTAAATAGTTTCTAATTATATTTAGACATTACATTCTCTAATTAAATCTTAGATGTTTCATTTCTACATTTTCCTAAATAAATTCGATTTAAATTTGTTAATTTACTATTATTATTACTATTATTATTTACCTACCCAAAATTATCCATCCAAACGGAATTGAAAAATGAGATTGAGCCAAACCCCTGACGGAGTAAGCCAGCTAATTGCCAGTCGCTGGAAAATCGGAGCTGCCTTGGCGGTAGCACTGCTTTTGTACTTTTCTATTATAATCATGCTGCCTCTGGCAGATGGGATCGTACTGGGCATAGTGTTTGCTTATATTGCCAGGCCTATTCAGATTAAATTCAAAAAGCATAGAAAAATCGGGGCTCTAATTGCCAGCCTGTTCATATTCGTCCCTATAGTCTTCATTGTTGGAGCAGGTATTCTTGAAATCCTTAACCAGATCTCCTTAATTGTTGAAAATCAGACGGCTTTTACGGCAGCAATTCTTCATTTCATAAACGCCCTGAGTATTCCAGAAGTAATTCTGGAAAAAATTAATTCTGCCATCTGGGACCTTTTTACCTCTTTACTTCCTGCATTAGGCAGCATAGGGCTTTTTTCATATGCCCGGGGAGTCGGTCTGTTTGTTGTTAATTTTATAATTTCGATCATCTTCTGTTTTTATATACTTGCAGACGGGGATAGGCTTTACTGCGCTTTTCTTGGCGTGATACCGAAAGAGTATAAGGGAATTGTAAACAGTTACGCGAGTCACCTTGATATGATACTTAAGGGAATTTTCATTGGTACAGCCTACTCTTCCCTTATAGTAAGCGTGACTTCAGTTTTTGTATTCTACGCTTTCGGTTTTTCCCATGCACTGGCACTTGCAACCCTTATCTTCATAGCTTCGGTGATCCCTCTTTTTGCCGGGTATATGGTGCTTGTACCTCTGGCTTTAGTGCGTTACCTCCAGAGCGGATTTGAAAGTGCAGCTTTTTTCTTTGTGGTTTCTTCTCTTGTAATTTACGGCCCTCCTGAACTGATTCTCAAACCCTACTTGGCCGGCATGAGATCCAAAATTCATCCGATGCTGCTCATTCTTGCTTTCCTTGGCGGAGCTTTTGTCGGTGGAATTGCAGGTTTTTTTGCAGCTCCCATTCTCCTTGGAGCTCTGGTTGCGGCTTATAGAGTTTATCAGGAACAGATTCATTCCGACATTCCTGAAACCTGCGTGGATCTCAAAAACCAGGAATATTCCTACAAAACTGAATTGGAGACTGAATGAGAAATAATTTCCAGAATTAGTCTCCGAAAATTAACTGAGAGTGATCTGAGACCTTAGAGTTTTCAAGGTATACATTAAAAAATCAATCGAAAGGGATTGTTTTATATCATTGAAGGATATTAGGACTGTCATAGTCCTTCCATAGATCCTTCTTTACTTCCTTTAATCAAGCTCTACTGACGGGTACAGACTGCAAACCGTCTTAAATAAATCAATTATCTGATTCAGAGAACCGAAGCTAATTCGGATTAAAATCCAGCGATAAAACAGGTGATAGAATGCAGTTATTGCTCATTCACTCTGATTATATTGAATACGAAACCAAAAAACAAACACCAGTTGCCGAAAAAATCGAAGAGTCCTTAACGTCCGGCAGGCTTGATGAAGCACTTGCCGCTTTTATGGCTGTGGAAAGTGTAGATGAGGCAAATCCTGAGGAAACTATAGAAAAGACGGTATTCGAAATCGAAAAGGTAGCTGCCCAGGTAAAAACCGACCGTATAATGCTCTACCCTTATGCTCACTTAAGTTCTGACCTCTCTTCTCCAAAAGTTGCTGTGCAGGTAATGAAAGGAATAGAGACTGCACTTTCTGGTAAGTATGAGGTAAAACGCGCTCCTTTTGGATGGTATAAGGCCTTCAGTATAAGCTGTAAAGGGCATCCGCTTTCCGAACTTTCCAGAAGCATCCGTCCAGAATCGGCAGCAAAGCCAGTAAACAGGGCAGAAGCATCTGGGGAAAAAGAAGAGGTTGTTTCTGAAGCTCTCAAAGCCGAAGGAACTGCAAAATCTTACTGGCGCATCCTTACCCCTGACGGAGAACTTCATGAAGTTGAGAGTTTTGACCTGACGCCTTACCCCAAACTTCAGCAATTTGTAAACTACGAAATCTCCAAAAGCAGGGCTGTTGAACGAGCTCCTCCTCATGTAGAGCTTATGCGAAGGCTTGAGCTTGCAGACTATGAGCCAGGGTCTGATTCCGGGAATATGCGCTACTATCCCAAAGGCAGGCTTGTAAAATCCCTCCTTGAGAATTATGTGCTTGATGTCACAACGAATTTCGGGGCAATGGAAGTCGAAACTCCTCTTATGTACGACATGAACCATCCGACCCTGAAAAAATACCTAGACAGGTTCCCTGCAAGGCAGTATTCCATTGAGTCGGACAAGCGGCAGATGTTCCTGCGTTTTGCAGCCTGTTTCGGGCAGTTCCTTATGAACCATGACATGACGATCTCCTACAAGAACCTGCCTCTTAGGATGATCGAAATGACTCGCTACAGTTTCAGGAAGGAGCAGCGGGGAGAACTTGTGGGCTTGAGAAGGCTTCGGGCTTTTACCATGCCTGATATGCATACCCTTTGCAAGGATATGGACCAGGCTGTGGACCAGTTCAAACAGCAATATGATCTTTGCATTGATGTGCTTGAAAATATGGGAATCCATATTAACGATTATGAGGTTGCCATCCGCTTTACCAGGGACTTTTACGAGTCGAATAAAGAGCTCGTTGTCAATATGGCAAAGACCGTCAACAAACCCGTGCTTGTAGAGATGTGGGATACCCGTTTCTTCTACTTCGTGCTCAAGTTCGAATTTAACTTTGTAGATGCCCTTGAAAAGGCAAGTGCACTTTCTACGGTCCAGATTGATGTCGAAAACGCCGAAAGATACGACATTTCTTATGTAAATCCAGATGGTAAACTGGAAAGACCTACCGTGCTTCACTGCTCTCCGAGCGGCGCAATCGAACGCTGTATTTACGCCCTTCTCGAAAAAGCTGCAATGGAGACCGAAGAAGGAAAGGTCCCAATGCTGCCTGTATGGCTTTCTCCTACTCAGGTTAGAATTGTGCCTATCTCAGAAAAACACATTGACTTTGCCGAAGGGGTTTCCCAGAAACTGGACTGCAGGGTTGATATTGATGACCGTGACCTGTCAATAGGAAAGAAAGTCAGGGAAGCAGGCAGGGAATGGGTTCCTTACGTGGTGGTCATTGGAGATAAAGAACTCGAGGAAGGCACCATTAACGTAACTATTAGGGAAGAATCTGGGCAGAATAAGCCGAAAAAAGTGCAAATTACACCGGAAGACCTGAACACTAGGGTAAGAGGTGAGATTGCAGGAAAACCGTACAGAAAACTGCCACTTGCAAAATATCTCTCTGCAAGGCCAAAGTTCTTCTAAAACCTTTCAATCCTCTTAACTCTTTCAAATAAGCTTTTAGGAATGGTTTTTAGGAAGTTGCTGAAGGAAGCAAAAATCCTTATTGCTTCTTTCCTCTGGCTTTTTGGCATAAAATATATATTGACGTAATTCTAATTGCTTAAAAGGGAACCCTTTTAAATAAAAATAATTCTAAATAAAAATAATTCTTGGATTATTCTTCTCCGTTTCTAGACTAAAAGATTCTAACCTAAGTTTTTCTGGACTGAAATTTTATTATTACTTGTAAGTTACGGGGAGTTACTTCTTATCAGGTTTATAGTTGCATGCAGCATTTCCTGTTGCGTGGCTATACCAGTTTCCCAGAAACATCTTTGAAAGATACTTTCTGGCTTTAATCATTATTTAAAATATTATATTTAAAAAATCATCATATTTAAAAAATATTATAGTGAAAAGCGTAAGGACAGTTACTAATGATAGATTCAAAAGAGATAACCGCCGGTATGGAAACCGTCGAGCTTGAGCCTTTGAGGGAAGATAAAAAGAAAATCTTTAAGGATATTCTAAAATATTTTGAAAAAAATCAGAGAGGCTATATCAAGGTTCCTACAGGCTGGGGGAAGACCTTTCTTTCGAAACATATAATGAAAAAGTATTACGATGAAGGAAGACTTGTGCTTTTCCTGGTCTCGAAAAATAATCCTCTTCTTAGCCAGACTTATTACGACAGGAAGAAAAACCAACCCCTTTTTCCCAACAGCGCGCTTCTCTCGTCCGCACAGAGGGTGGATAGAAAAGAGCTTGCTACAACTTTGAGAGCCCATGGACAGAGAAAGGACAAAGGTTTTGTGCTTTTTGCCTCTCTGCAGACTGTACTAGGAAAGCAGAGCTCGGAGATTAAAGACCTGATTTTTGAATTTACCGACCTTGTAATCGTTGATGAGATCCACAATTTCATCAATAATCGGGGTAATGATTTTCTCAATGAGTTCAGGGAAAGCACAAGAATTCTGGGAATGACTGCAACCCCGTTCCAGGGTGTTGTCGGGAATGTCAAGTTCGTGGATGAAATTGCAGGGGATATGAGAGAGATCTACACAAAAACCCTTCCTGAGTGTATCCTGGATAACGAACTTGCACCCCTTAAATATACAATTGCCGAAAGCTCGGAAGATATCTTTGAGATTTTTGACTTTGAAAAAGGGCTTGACGAGCTTGATAAACAGGATCTCTTCCTTGACTGCAGCACTGTCGATAAGTTGAAAAAAGTAATCCAAAGGACCCAGCTTGCAAAAGACGTATACAACTCTATGGTAAAACAGAAGCGTGCCAAAACACTTGTCTTTTGCGCTCCTGTCAGGAAACGTGTCTATGGGACAGGGGCAAGTGGCAAAGAAATCAACGCTTTCCATGCAAAGCTTACCTCCTCGGTTTTCAATGGGGAAATTTCGGCTAAGGAATTAGAAAAGGATCCAGAGCCTGTCCTTCCCGTGGATTTTGAGAATTATACTCCTGAAGGGGAGTTCAGAGATACGGTTTTTATAAGCTCCGAGCTGCCTAAAGATGAACAAAAAGCCATTCTTGCAGCTTTCAGGGAGATAGGAAAGGCTCCTTACGTACTGTGTACCGTAGGCATGCTGATTGAAGGCTTTGATTTTCCGGGGCTTGAATCTCTTATTTTGCTGCGCCCTACCCTGAGCATGCGGCTCTTTGAACAGCAGGTCGGACGGGTGACCAGGCTTTCTCCAGTATCAGGAAAGCAGCAGGGGAATATTTTTGAGATTTCGGACAGTATTGACTCTCTCTACCAGCGCTTCGGAGAAGGTGTTTTCTCCGGGGAAAAGGTTGACCAGGTCCAGATGCTCCAGCCTGAGATCCGCCTTGAAGAACTTTTCTCAGAAGGGGATGCAGCCAGGGCGATTGAGGAAGGAAAGATCGAGATTAAGAAGGTGGAACTTGGACTCCAGAGAAATGGGAAAGGAAAAGGAAAAGGGTCTCAGATTCGGGAAATACCTGTAAGACTTCCTCCGACTTCTATAAGGGTAAAATATTTCTCACGCCTGCTTGCGCTGACCGAAGAGAAAGATGTCGGAGCTTTTGAACGGGAGAAACGGGAACTCATGCGGGCTACCCTGAGATTCAGGGTCAGAGAACTCAGAGATGCGGAAGAGCTTGCAGAGCTTGCAGCCCATATAAATAAGCTCAAGCGAGAAGCCTATGAAGACCGCAGGCTAGGGGACGTTTCAAGGCAGCACAAACCCAAGGTTTTCGGAGAAGTCGAATGGCTGCTGAAACTTCAGGCTCTGAATTCTCTCAAGTACAACGGCGGACACCTTTCCATACCCGAGAAAAACCGAATCTTAAAAACCCTCGGGTTTGAGCCCGACCTCCGAAAAATGGACAAACACAGACTTAAATGCCTGAAACTCGGTTCTGCCCAGAAGACGCTCCCTGAGCTTGTAAAGGTTCTTGGGTTCGTAAGCCGACTTTCATCTTCGGAAACCTACCAGTTCCTCGACAAAAAGAAGAAAGATCAATGGAAACGGGAGTTTCTGCCTGCGGTATACTGGGGCTTCTGTTTCATCGATGATTCTTCTGAACTGAAGGAACTTTTTGAGTCTACAGAATGGGACAGGCGGGTCAAAAATATTATTAGGCAAAAATAATTTGGTGATTCCTGACCATTGATGGTTTTCTGCACTGTCGGTATCTTACCAGTTGATTGAGATTATTCAGAACATCAAGAGGCAGGAATCTTTTGCTTTTCTCTTCTGCACCTTGCAGGACAGAACCGGCTCGCCAGCCAGATAGATATTTTATTTGACCCCGGAAACCGCATTCCAATTAACAGGATGTATAAGCGCCTCCGCCAGCTTGTCTGGCGGCCCTGCTGAAAAAGCAGAAAGATGGAGACATGGAGACAAAAGTTGAAGGAAAAACAGCCTGTAGTCCCCGAAATATAAACGGTAACCAATATAGATACGCGTTGCTAAAACACATATTTTGATTGAACTTAGTTCAAAACTATCTTCAACTCCTTAACTAAATATGTTAAGATAAATAAATATAAAAAAGAATCCAATTCAGGCTTCTGCGATTCTTGCATTGATCTTTTCAGCAGTCTTATAGGCATCGTAAATCCCGATTGCCCAAACTATCGGGTACGTAATCCACCCTATAACAATAAATATTAGTAGAAAATTAATTATCTGGACAACTATGAATAAAAATCCCTTTACAAATTCACCATTGTAGATTTGTCCTAACCCCGCAAACAGGAACGAAGCTACCGCCGCAAAACCAGGGTTTTTTGGGGAGAGAGACTGAACACTTTTTTTCTGTCTCACTCCACAATGCGGACAAATTTCGGCATCTGATCTGATCGACTTCCCGCAGGATCGGCAAAAAACATTTTCATTTATTCCAGTCAGCTCCACAGCCTGGCTATCCAGAGAAACACCCTCATTTTCTTCTATATACCCAGATATCAAGAGAGTAGAATATAAAACCTTGTAATTTATTTTGCGTTATATAATAATGATTTTTTAAAGTAAGCAACCTTATCCTCGAAAGTCTCTCTTTTAAAAGGATTCTGTACCTTTCAAAAGCTTTCCTTTAGCTATATTTTTCATTGGGGATAACTGTAAATTACAGATTAAAAAAGAAACTAAGAACCTTCTCTGAATAACTAAACAAAGAGAGAACTATATAAATGTGGAAATTTTATCATAAAACATGACTTCTTTTCTTAAAAAGCAATGTGAAACAAGAAGCGAATTAGCGCATGAGTGCTTAATTCCTTGGTATATAATTGGAGTAACTGCAATCATCTGCGCAGCGACTCTGGTTTTAATCGTTTTTCTTGGACCCAATGGTCAGGAAATAATACAGTATAGAACCTCTCAATCTGGCATATGGCAGATTGCAGGGCAGGATCTTACGAATCTAGTACTGATTGCACCGATACTGCTAATTGGCGGAATTCTATGTCTTATCAGAAGGGCCGGCTCAAAATACCTTTTGATACTTACACCAATAACATTAATGTACACAGGGCTTTCCATTGGGATTGGCCAGGAATGGAGCAATTCAGCCTACAGCGGCAATGTTGAGAATTACTGGTGGCTTTTCGGAATCCTTATAATAGGCGGGCTCATCCTGCTTTTAGGTAGCCTATCTATGTTTACCGAAGCAGATGCTCCTGACTTCAAACCAAGAGCTCTACGAATTTACGTGGGTCTAATGACCATATTCTTCTTGCTCTTTGCAGTTGTGTGGATGTCTCAAATCCAGCAAGTTATAAATTCTGGAGACCTTCCAGATGGTTCATACAAAGCAGCTCCAACCGCCTTCTGGACCATCAGGTATCTTGACCTTGGAATAAGTATTCCCCTGGGCTTTCTAGCGCTATCCCTGATGCTTTCAAAACCAAAAAAGGCATATTCAATACTGCTCTTATTCTTCGGGTTCTTCATTACCATTGGAACTGCTGTTGACATGATGGCTGTAGTTCAAGTCTTGAATGGAGATATTGAGGTGGTCAAAGAAGGGTTGTTCATATTCCCAATACTCACATTATTTTCCTATGGAGGTCTCTTCTATCTTGTTAAAGACAAAATTCGTCGAGGCGTATAATAAGAAGCTCAGATAACCAGAGCTGACTATTATCGAATAACCTTTATTGTGATCTTAAAAAGTGCAGGATCCGCAAGTGCAGAAAGCAAATGTTGTCCAGCCTTTATTGCGGGCACTTCAAGGCTTTTTGTCCTTCTCAGTCCCTCATACTTGACCTCCTTCCAGATGAAAAGATTTCCGTTTTTGGCTGGTGCAGGCACAATTTCCCCGGATGAATTAAAGAATGAGCTAATAAACATGTAATTACGTATTATAAGGAAGCAAAGGAGGGTCAGAAAGTGGGCATATTGAGAAAGATCTTAGGCAAAGAAGAAACTGAAACCAAAAAAGAATCTAAAAAAGATATAGACGATGCAAAAAGAGAGAAAATGAGAACACCTTCGCCTGCAAAAACCTCAATTATTGATAGAATTAAATCACAAAAAGAACAGAATGCGAAGAAGGAATCAAAAGGTAAAGCTGAGCGTGCAGCACAGAAAGCCGCTGAGAAATCAGCACAAAAAGCGGCACAGAAAGCAGTAAAGCGCAGATAATTATTCTTTTCCTTTTCAATCTTTTTTAGAATCTATATTCGGCAGATTAGACTAGATTAGGTTAAATTAGGTTAGATTAGATTAGGTTAGATTGGATTAGATTAGATGTTTTATCCCAAAACTGTTTTGCTTTCTTAACTTTTTATTATGGTTGTATTACGTATCCAGGTAATCCACTATCTAATTTCAACTTCGACTTTGTTTTCTACATAGTCGTTCTCCTTTACTAAAATTGGTTGGAATTGCCCAAGATCTAACTTATGTGCTACCTGCTATGCACTATTTATTGAATCTTCATAGAGATTTAGACCTCAGGCCTGAAATAAATGGAGTTTTAGTAAATTGCGGAGGTTTCGCCGAATCTTACTACAAATAAAGAGTAATCTTAAGATCCAGTATTATATAACCTTCTCATAATCATTAGATAGATTTTAGGAATAATTAGAAACAGTATTGGATGAATTTGTAGTGTTATATAGTTTTAGATAAAAAGACAAAGCTTTATCAAGCTTTAAATTCGCATCACGTTTTTTATTTAATATCCTAAAAATAAGTATTCTTATATATATCTCTCCTGTAATTTTTTATTACCGTGATTCTATCAAACTAAAGAAGAACAGAGAAGACGAAAAGAGAAAGGAAAGAAAAAAATGAAAAATAATAGAAAGTCTATATGGAAAATTACAGTATCTTTTTTCACCGTATTAATGATACTAACTTTATTGTCTACAGCAGCCTCGGCATCAATTAACGTATACAAAACCCCCCTTGGTGCAGGAACTCCTCCAGCTACACAACGCTTATCCGGTGGGGGTAATTATATTGATTATACGGCGATAGCTGCTTCGAGTACTGATCCGCGAATAGTACAATTCAAGGACCTATCAAAAGGTAAAGAAACATATATCAGATGGGACTTTGGAGATGGAACCTATCTCGAAGGAACAAAAATTACTCCAGCACTAAAAAATCCGGTGCACAAGTATAAAAAGACTGGTTATTATATTAGTTGTCTGACTATCAAGTGCACTGGTTATAATGGAAAGTTGTGGGTCCACAAAACTATTGTTATTAAATAAATTTTAAAAAGTTAAAAATTTATTTAATTTTATATTTTATATTTTATAGAGGCGTTTTTTGTTTTCTTTTTGCTTAGAACCGCAATCAATAATCCCAAACAAATATCCTCAAAAAACTCCTCATTTTTAGCCTCAACTTTACACACTAATCTTTTGAGGAGTCTGACACCCGATGACTACATAGAACCTGAAATGTCTCCCAAAATATGTTTCACAATGTATATTATTTTTAACATAGTGTAAATAAATATTATTTTCAAGTTTTCATTATAAGTCTTAAAAATTCTTAGTTACAAAAAACCATCTATTTTCAGGTAAATAACACAAAAAGAGAAAGTGTTTTTTTCAGCAGGTCAGTTTAAAAATAAGACATCCTCATAAATTTGCACGAGCTTATAAAAATTCAAGGTGCCTATTACCCGTAAATTTAGTGAGAGGTGGGGTTCAAACCCGCGAATGTCCTCATAAGTGAATTCATGAGAGCAGGGTATAAGCGAGCCACATCATTAGCACGCTAACAACGATTACAAAAATAATCATTGAGTCTGCGCTTTTGTCTTTCTTTAAGGCTTTTATATTTCCCATTCCCTAATGTATAATTAAGATTTCCCATTCCCTAATGTATAATTAAGGATTCTTTTATGATAAATATATACTCAGGAATTAGTTTAGAGAACAGACCTTATTAACAGACCTTATTGGAGGTTTGGATAACTAGTAATGAATTACTCATAATTAGATAAAAATTTGGGCGAGAGATGAGAAAGATGTCCAAAAAACTATATATTTAAGCTGGCGTCCTAACCGAAAATCTATAAATTTAGATTGAGAGAAGTCTGAATGCAACTTCTGGTCAACGTTTAAAATAGTGTGGTTTGTCTGTATCTTTTTTCCTTTTCTAAGTGCTTTTCCTTCTGAGAGTAGTTTATAATACCCACGAGTCTATCAATAAAACCTATCTGCTCTTTTCGTATTTTTTTCTTAGCTAGCTCAAGATCAAACCAACCTGCTTTGTCGACTTCAGGATACTCCTTTACTTTCCCGGAGTTTTTTGGCCACTCAAGCGTAAATGTATTACTTACAACACTTGCCACGTCCAGATCTTTTTCAAGAGCCCATACATGTACTATCTTCTTGCTTGATTGATTTAATTCTCCCAAATCAATAAACTTGCCGTCAACATCAAAACCTGTTTCTTCTTTAAACTCTCGCTTTGCCGTGTCCAGGGGTTTTTCATGCTCTTCGGGTAACCCTTTAGGTATCGACCATACTCCATAATCTTTCTTTGCCCAAAATGGTCCACCTGGATGAACTAGCATTACTTCGAGTCTCTCTTTCCTGAACCTGAACAAAAGAATACCATAACTATAAACACTCACTTTTCTACTTCCTCTCCAGACTGCTTTGATCTTCAGGTCTCATAATAAACTTATAGTGCCTTTTCTAAATGAAGCAGAACAACCAGTAGCCGTTTAATAAGATCAAAATAACTTATTGATTCCTGTGTCTTACAATCAGAACTGCTCCAACCAAGCCTGCAAGTGCCCAGAAAGAGCTTATAAACGGAACGTTTTCTGATTCCAATGTGGAACTGGAATTTACTTCCTGTTTATCCGTCTTTTCTGTATTATTTGATATTTCTGTATTATTTGATGCTTCGGGATTATTTGATATTTTAGGGTTATTTAATATTTCAGTAATATTTGCCTTATTGTTGGTTTGATTAATTGTATTCAGCAACTCGTCCAGAGTGGTGTTCTCATCAGGTGTTATAGCTCTCCCATCTTCGGTTAATGTATACTTTCCCCGGTAGAAATCCGTAATTATGAAATGTTTAGGGACAATATCCTTTGTAGCGTGGCTAGTATCCTCACACAGATAAAGCAAAACCTTTTCTGAATTATTGAAACTTGGACCGGCATCTGTAGTCACACTAACTCTTCCAACTGTCCCGCCGACAACTCTCACAATAATCTCTCTGGATGGTAACGGGTTTTTAGGTATTCATCAACACTTATAACAATGTCAGTGTAAATGGTGTCGTCAAAATAGTCAAGTTCAGCAGTTGGTTTACCAGGATGTTTCCCATCTTTGGTATTCCATCTGGATGGAAGTATTTCTTTAACGGTACCTATTACAATTGTGTCGGAGTACTCTATTAATTCTTCGTGATTGTATAGTATGAAGTCTATACATATGTTAATATCAATGGGTTCACAGCTGTTGTTCTCGGGTTTGATTCCAGCCTGTGAGGAATAATTATTTTCGAGTTTGATACTACCATCTGAAGGATCGGACAGTGCTACCGCATTTGATGTCAGTAAAGAAAGAGCAGCAATCAGAAAAAGTCCATATTTTATAAGATCTCTCATACTTCCGTCTCACAGTTTGGAGTTAAGATAGGATTTAAGTGTCAGGTTTAATCATTAATTTGTACAATATCCTCAAATTTAAAATGAATATCTACAAATCTCTTTTAATCAGATAGTGTCAGCTTAAATATTTTAGTCTATTATCCTAAATTTTTATATAATTAATGAACAAGTAATATACAGTTAGCTAAATTTCTCAAAAAAGAATTGCGCACCTGAATCCTATCACAACCTGAAATTTCCTACAATTTTTCCTGTGATTCCATGAAAGATAAAAATAACCGTTATATTCCTAACCCCTGGGAGTTTGCCAACGAAATAACAGAAGAAACCAGGCAGCTCCGCCAGGAAATTGCTGAGGGGGTTACGCGTATATATTATCCTCTGGACCTGAGGCGGAATGACTCTCTTAAAAACCTAAGCCGCAACCTACATGATTTACTTGAAAAGAGACTCTGGCTGAAAATCCTAATAGCTATGGGGCTTGGGGTGCTTTTAGGACTATTTCTGGGTCCCTTTGGAGGGTATGTCGATCCTGTTTCTGCGGAAATCATAGGAGAATGGATTTCTCTTCCCGGCTATATCTTCCTAGGGCTTCTGAAGATGATTGTTGTTCCTCTTGTTTTTGCATCGATTATCCTGGGGGTAGCCTCAAGCCAGAGCCTCAACGAGTTAAAAAAGACAGGACTCTTAACAGCCGTTTACTTTGTAGTGACCACAGCAATTGCAACGGCAATAGGGCTTGGGATGGCACTCTATATCCGCCCAGGACAATACATAAGCGGAGACCTTATTGAAAGTGCGCTTGGAGGGGAGGTTCAGGCAGTATCTACGGATCTGGCTTTTGACCCTTCCATTCTGACATTCCCTTCTTCACTTGTTGGAGGGCTCCTTCCTTCAAACCCTCTCGGAGCTATGGTTAATGGAGAAATGCTTCAGGTTGTCATTATTGCAACCATTATAGGTGTAGCCCTTGTTTCTCTGGAAAAAAGCCAGTCCACCCCTATGGTCAGTTTTCTGAATTCGGTGCAGGCTGTTTGCATGACTGTGGTCAAATGGAGTATGTCGCTTGCTCCGATTGCTGTTTTTGGGCTCCTTACAAAGTTCACAATCAAACTCGGGATAGACGCCCTTATGGGAATGGCTATATACGTCGGCACAGTGCTTGCAAGTCTACTGCTCCTTATGTGCCTTAATCTGCTAATCGTTTCTCTTGTTGCCAGATACAATCCTTTCAAATTTCTCAAAGCTATCCGTGATGTCCTGCTTCTTGCCTTTTCGACTTCAAGCTCTGCTGCGGTTATGCCCCTGACTCTAAAAACCGCAGAGGAAAAGTTGGGAGTAAGGCCTTCGGTTTCCCAGTTCGTAATCCCTCTTGGCGCAACCGTGAATATGAACGGGACTGCGCTATATCAGGGCGTAGCAACAGTTTTCCTGGCTGATGTCTTCAGCATAGATCTCGGACTTTTCCAGCTCTTTATCGTGCTTATTTTGGCTGTTGGAGCTTCCATAGGGACTCCTTCGATCCCTGGCGTGGGAATTGTCGTCCTTGCTATGATCCTTGAAAGTGTCGGAATCCCTGCAAGCGGGATAGTGCTTATAATTGGAGTGGACAGGATTCTTGACATGAGCAGGACTGCAGTAAACGTAGCTGGAGACCTTGTGACCTGTAAGGTTATGGACCGGTTGCTCGGAGGAAAAACGGAAAAAACACATGAAAAAACATTTGCCAGGGCTCAAAAGGCTTCAGAAGGCAAAAAAGAAGAAATGGCTTCGGTAAACAGTGAGCCTGCAGCACCCGAAAATTCCAACATTTGAATTCAGTTCATAATGTTCAGTCTCCATTCACAATACCCATTGTGTTTTCTTTACCGAGGGTTTCTCTCAAAAACGGTCTCCTGAAATCCGATTTTAAGATTCTTTAACTCACACCCCTCTCTTTTCCCTGTAAATCTCTATTGCCCGCCTGACCCTTTTTTTCTCGATCATCCCTGTGGTTGTGGCTGTTTCAAAGAACCTTTTCGGGAGAGTAAGATTTTCGAATTTAAAACCAAATTTCTTTTTCAGCTCATACTTCTTCCTGAAAACATCCTTAGCGAGGGCTTTCAAATCGTCATCGGTTCGATCTATTCCTATAGACTTAAGAGCCAGGATCACGTTTTCGTATGTGTAGACATTTCTACCAAAAAGACAGGGGACCATACAGTTAAGGATACTTCTACGGTCTTCCTCTTCAATTATAAGATCGACAATTTCCTCATCCGAAAGCGGGCGATTAAACGTGATCTGGTCTGCAGCATATCCGGCGTTGTCAAGATGAGAATGTCGGAAGCCCACAGCAAGTCCAACGATGTTTCCAAGTCCTGTGTGGTAACCTGGAATCTCCAGGCCTCCTAGCTGGACTGCAAAATCATCTCCCTTGTATTTTTTTGAGGCATAGACTACGCCCTTCCCAAGAGCTGCATAAAAGTCGTTTGGAGCCTGAACTACAAGATCTATTGCTCTGAGATATGCAGCCTTATCTCCCCAGGATAGCTTAAGTCCCAGAATCTCCTCAGTGGAGATTTTCCCGCGTTCCTGCATCTCCGTAGCCCAAGCAAGTACAACTCCCATGCTGATTATGTCAACTCCTGCCTTTTCACAGGCGTCAATAAGCTCGAGTACAGCTTCAGGATCGGCTACTCCCAGATTTGAGCCCAGAGCATAGATCAATTCAAAATCATAGGAAATATTCAGCGCTTCATATTCATGGGCTTTTGAGAAGGCCCGCTTTAGCATGGCTATATGGACACATCCAATTGGGCAGCCTGCGCAGGAAACCCTTCTAAGAAGGTATTTTTTGGCAAAGAGCTCTCCCGAGATAGATTCAGCCCCTTCGAAGGAAGTTGCCTGCAGGTTTCGGGTAGGCAAGCCTTTAAGTTCGTTCAAGACCAGGATGTTTTCGCTTGTGCCCAGGTTATGGTATTTCTCAGTTAGTCCTGTTTTTACAATTAAGTCGTAAAGCATATTGAAGGTCTTTCGGTAGGCACTGTGCTCAGGGCTTTTTAATTCTCGGTTACCGGAAATAAGAATAGCTTTAAGTTTCTTTGCCCCAAAGACCGCTCCAAGCCCCAAACGCCCAAAGTGACGGTAGGTATCGACATTAACACTTGCATATGTGACCCCCCTTTCTCCTGCAGGTCCTATCCGGATAATACTGCGTCTGCCAGCTCCTGGTTCAATCTCACGCAGGATTTTTCCCACATCAATTGCTGATGAAAGATTCCATATGGAAGAGGCATCCCTGAAGGTAACTTTGTCGTCATGGATTGCTACATAAACAGGATATTGAGAAACCCCTTTGATAACAATTGTTTCGTATCCCGAATAGCGCATTGACATAGCAAGATGACCGCCTGCGTAGGATTCTCCCAATTCTCCGTTAAGAGGGGAACGGAACAGTGCAACAACCTTGGTGCAGGTTGGGTACACCCCTGACAGAGGACCTGTGCTGAGAATTACTGGCATTTCAGGATCAAGAGGACCTGTGCCTTCTTTATACTCCTCAAGCATGAGGCTTGTGGCAACTCCCACGCCTCCGATATATTTCTCATAGAGGTCTCGCCTTTCCACAACATAGTAGCTCTGGCTGGTCAGGTCAATATAGAGTACATTCTTAAGCCCCTCAATAGCATATTGCTCAGTTGTCATTTTTCCTCCCCAGGTTCTTTTCCCCCGTAAAGGTCTTTATGGGATGCAGTAGGGCTAATAGGGCTTGTATCTGGAGCCGGGCCTGTATCAGTAACTTTTACTTCTCCACTGTCCTCTACTTCAATCATTTCCAGCACATCATGAGGACAGAACTTTGGGCAAACTCCACAATGCTTGCAGATTACGGCTTTTTTCTCTGCATCCAGATGGATAGCTCCCATTAAGCAGGCTTCTATGCAGTTCCCGCAGCCGTCACAGATTTCTTTATTCAGATTGACCCCACCTCCTTTGCGTTTGGTAAGCGCACCCAGTGGACAGGCTCGCATGCAAGGAGGGTCTATGCAGGCATGGCAGACGATTTGGGCATAAGGTGTCTCGATTCCGCCACGAGTCTGAATATCAATTCGGCTATTTTTCAAAGATATGGTATCATACCAGGTCCTTGCACAAGCCATCATACAGGAATAGCAGCCTATGCATCGGGCTGGGTTTGCGACCTTTAATCTTTTTGCCATTACTTCCCCCAGATTCCTTTTTAAAAAGTACGCATCACCAGTTTATAAAATCTAGTATTTGAATGCAACTGTAAATTAATCACAAGCTTATAGTAGTATGTATCAAAACGCTTTTATTCTTAAAATTCATACATAGGAAAGTGGATTCCGGCGCATTGAGCAGTCAGACAAATGTCTATCGAAGATGATCTGGAAGGTTATTATGCAGCAGAATGAAATGATACAGCAATACAAAATGATGCATCAAAACAAAGTGATAATCGGTGTTTTCAGTGTGCTGTTTACTTTGTTGGTGCTTATCGGCCTGTTCTGGGTTTAATCTTGCTCTATTGAATTTCCGTAGGGAGCGGCATTTTGACTTTCTGATAGGTAGAAAGCTTTCCCCCAGGACATACAGGGCTTCCTGTGAAGCCAGACGCAAAAGAGTTGTGTTTTCGGAACCAGATACTTTCTTTGAGGTTCCTATATTTCTTTTAAGCTTTCCTGGATCTTTTAAGGAATTAGGCAAGGATATTTTAGGAAAATATTTTGGCCTGAGAAACTAAAAATTTGCCCATCTTTTATTTTCAAGATAAGCAGTTTTTATTTGAAATTTTCTGACTATTTTTCAAGCTTTATCCATATCTTACTTCATTGTTTCTGTGTCATTTCTCATTCTTTGATGTCAGGATAGGAAAAAGTTAATCATAAGGAAAGTATAATTTAAGCCTTAAATATTAAAAACTTTACAGTTATGATTTTTAAGATTTTTGTGGAGTATCCTTCTTGACCATCAAAAAAGCACTCATTCCTGCGGCAGGCTTAGGGACTCGTTTCTTGCCTGCTACCAAGTCCATGCCTAAAGAAATGCTTCCTATCATTGACACGCCCGTAATCCATTATGTGGTTGAGGAAGCCATAGCCTCAGGCATTGAAGATATTATCATTGTCACAGGCAGAGGCAAGAGAGCAATTGAGGATTATTTCGATGATTCTCCTGAACTCGAGATGCATCTTGCAAAAAGGCATAATACTGAACTTCTTAAGCTAGTCAGGGACGTTTCCTCTCTTGTGGATATTCACTATATCCGCCAGAAAGAGCCACACGGACTTGGAGATGCAGTTCTCAGGGGAGAAAACCACATAGGAGACGAGCCATTTGCTGTGCTTCTTGGGGATGATATTATTGTGAATGACAAACCCTGCACAGCCCAGCTCATTGAGCATTTTGAAAAGTACGGAAGGTCAACCCTTGCAGTGGAAGAAGTTCCTTACGAAAAACTAAGTAGCTATGGAATTATAAAAGGGAAGCCGCTCAATGATTCTCTCTTTACACTTGAAGATATTGTAGAAAAACCGGCACCTGAAAATGCTCCTTCTAATCTGGGGGCAATAGGCCGATATGTCTTCACTCCTGAAATCTTTGACTGCATAAAAGAGGCCGGAACCGGTGTAGGAAATGAAATCCAGCTTACTGACGGCATCCGACTCTTGAATAACACTCAGACAATCTATGCCTGTAAGTTCAAAGGAAAAAGGTTCGATACCGGTGACAGGCTTGGATATGTAAAATCAATAGTTGATTTTGCCCTTGAAAACGAAACCCTCAGGGAAGATGTACTTGAATACCTAAAGGAAATCCTTGAAACTGATGAGAGTCTAAAACAGGGGAAAATAGATATTATAACAGGGTCATCGGATGAAAAAATTATAACTTAATGAATAAGAAATTTGTGAAGAGTGGAACTCAAAAGAAATCCTAACTCAAAAGAAGATTAAAACTAAAAAATTTAGTGCATGGATAAGGTATCTCTAAAAGTGTACTTTAATGTGAGATATCTACAGTTCTATCTTTTTTAAAGCCGTCTCAATCGAAATTATTTTTAAGATTTCTCGAAAATAAGAACGAAGATCTTTTTGTACGTTTTTTGCAGAAGCTTAGCTTTTGTGTTATTTTCAGGCTTAATGTTAACATTTCCAACGTTTTGAACAAATTTAAAAAATGGATAAGGGAAAAACTTAGAAAGAGCAAATTAAGCCTTTTAACTTCTTTCTTGTAGGGTTCAAGGCAATTGAAGAAAATTATAAGGCTGTTAAGCCTCTGGCTCCATTTACCAAAGACTATCAGAAGATTGTTTATGAACCATTTATTGATTATAAAAAAGGAGAAGTTAAGGAAGGATCTCAATACTTTAAGCCTTTAAGCAGGACAATTTGCAGTATATTGAACATATGGAAAACAAGTTTGAAGGAGATATAGGAGTTTTAGAGAGAAAATATATTCAGGCTGATGGATTAGTTTACATTGGAAAAGAAGCCAATAATATTGAGGATCAGCCTTTGGATGTTACCAAATCTCAGGTACTCATTAATGAAGAAGAGATTAAACAGATGATCTTGGCTTTAACTCCTGAAGAGGCCAGGGAATTAGGAATTAAACATAGAAGTACATTGAAGAGAATGAAAGATAGAATTGTGAAAGAGGACAAGATAAATTTGTTCACAAAAGAAGTTAAAAAACTTACAATTGCTCTAAATTACTTACTTGAGACTTTATACGTCTCAAACAGTTGATCTTCACTAATTGGAATGATAAAAGATTATTCATCATTGACAATTAGAAATAATCTTTTATCAATATATTTGATGTAATTGTAAATCGAACTAGCTATTTTTTCAATTTTTTCGTTACTATATTCATCAGTCATACCACTTTTTTTATTATGAATTATTGTATGACGATCCTGAAACAAATTATAAATCATATTCCAAGACTCAGGTTCAATATCTACTATTTTTATATTAAATAAAGTTTTAAGTAAATCCTTAACATGGTCTGTATCTTGGCAATTAATCTTTTTCTTTTCAAGAAGTTTTGTACCAAGTTTAAGACCAATAATAGAACCTTGATTTGCCTCTAAGAAATCAGCGTAAACATTTTTAATATTAAATAGATTTAGAAACTTGTTAAATGTTTCATCATCATTTGTCAATTTTGCTAAAAACTCATCATCATTCAAAATCCGTTCAAATATGTCATAAAAATAACACTCCCAACTGGAGATAACAGATACAATGGACTGTTCTATTAATATCTGATAAAAGCTGCTCTTCATATCTTGTGTTTGAATATCAGAACAATTGTGATAGAATGTCTTTTTCATACTCACGAATAAATCCATATCTTCTGAGTCAAAAATAATTGTTGATTTTAAGCACTTTTCACTAGTAGTGAGTAATAGTGCCACCTTAGATAAGTTATTATTAAAATTAAATAACTCTTCAGAAGGAGGATACTCATATAGTTTTCTTAGTGTATCACAACTAGAAACACGTGAACGACCACATGTCGAGATCTCAGCCTTATCTAACAGATATCCATATATCATAGACTTTGCAATTAAAAGTCAAACTATATAATATAATCCATAAGTCCAATATCCATTTGTGTATATCTAATAAATGGATAATTATTGCTTTTGGTCTAAAAAATCTAGGAAAATATATAAAATGTATTCTTATCCTATTTATTAACTCATTCAAAATTAATAATTCACATAGTTCATACAAATAACTACAAAAAACAACCTTTTCTATTAAACTGAGCTTATAAATTTAATAAACTTTCGTTAGGGCAATTTCTAAAATAGGTAGTTGTGCATAAATCTCACAAAACCGCGTTGCGTTTTTTTGAGATACCTATATCCCAAAAATTTAGTGCGGGAGAAGGGATTCGAACCCCTGAACGCCTACGCGAACAGATCTTGAGTCTGCCACCGTTGACCGCTTGGTTACTCCCGCTTTTCCGGAATCCAATAATGTAACAATATAACTAGCATATAAAGCTAATCCTGTAAGTAACCCATTAAATGAATTTAAGTTGAGGGAGATATCGAGATATTATCGAGATATAATTCGGTATTTTAATCTCTTTTGGCTTATAGACGGCTGACTTTAGATTTTTTCCGACCTCTGACATTTCAGCGTCTGATCCTACTATTCTCCTGCTTCAAACTTTAAGTCTTGCCTAGTTTTCAGGCATCTTCGCCAGAACTATTAACGTGAATCCAGTCAAGATACTCCTGTTCTCCTTCAATTCCCCAGAATATTATTGCAGGCATTTCATATGTATGTAACGACTTTACTAATCTTTTGATTTCTTCAAAACGGGATGAATCAGTTTTTACAAACATGGCAATCTCATTATCTTCTTCAACTTCTTCTTTCCACCTGTAAACTGAAGATATTGGAAACATATTAACACAGGCTGCAAGCCTCCTTGAGACAAGTTCCCTTGCGATATGTGATGCATTTTCCATATTTCCGGCAGTAATATATACAATTCCAAGCATACGTAGTCGCCTCCACAGAAACCTGATCTAATGAACAATAATATTTAAAGAGAACTTATGTAAATAATATCGAAACAGGTGATATTTATACAAGCAGTGCTTATATAAGTACTATTTATATAAGTAATATTATTTCCATTGACTAGTATGTATTGCCTAAGCCATAGAGTTTATTCATCTTTAGCCAGAAAATTAACTTTTCTGGTGGCTAATTCACACTTGTATAAATATTTTATTAGTAATTTCAATGTATGTTTTTTATATAATTATAATGAATTACTATGTATCTTTTTCAATTAGAAATCTCTTTGAAAAAGGAACGGAAATATATTTATTTAAAATAATGATGCGTAATATAACGTCTTTATGCGTAATATAACGTCTTTAATACATAATATAACATTTTTATATCATATCAAGTACTAAAGCTCAACGTGATGAATTAATTGGTATAGAACCGCAGGCACAGAGATGTATCAACAGCATTGAATTTATAATTATATGCCCTTCAGCATTTCTGGACCTAAACAGTTCTAGATCTACAGCTCAATATCAAAAATTCATAGTTATTTCAGCTTAATTCATAGCGACTAAGCTTAATTTATAACTAATTCGACTTAGTTTACAACCGATCCAAGTTAATTTACAACTGATTAAATTTAATTTATAAATCATTTAACTTAACTCAATCTGATAGACTTAACTAATAATTGGTTTAGCTTTAATAGTTCCGGAGAATTTCCTTGAGTGGCACAAGCATTGCACTTAGTATTTTTTTATTGTACTGGTTCCTTGTCTCTTATCTTGATAGAAAGGGCATACTGGAGAAGTATAACATAAGCACCTTCGGGCCGCTTCCCATCCTCATGATCAGAACTACCAGAGGTCTTAAACTTCTGGATATTCTGGCTCGCCCCAGGTTTTACTGGAGGTGCTTTGCAAATCTTGGGATTCTGCTGATGTTTGCAGGCATGATTGCAATGTTCCTTGTCATAGCTCTCTCTGACTTTGCGTTGTATACTTCTTTCCTTAGTGGAAACGTACCTGAGCCAGGAAAATACAATTCTCCGAGAAACATCCTGCTCATCCCTGGAGTAAACGAGTTCATTCCTTTTACCTGGGGAGTTATTGCCCTTATAGTCACGCTTGTTGTGCACGAATTTGCGCATGCGATCCTCTGCAGGGTTGAAAATATCAAGGTCAAGTCAATGGGCATCCTGTATGCTCTAGTTCCTGTAGGAGGTTTTGCGGAGCCTGATGAAGAACAGCTTTTCGGGTCAAAGGAAAAAGAAGAAAAGGAACTTTCTCTGACAGCCACTATCGAGGAAATCGAGGAATGGGAAAGAGAAGAGAAAAAAAGGCTAGAAATTGAGGGAGCAGGGCTTGAAGAGCCGAAACCCGCTCCTGTATTAAGTGCTACAAGGACGCAGAGGGCCCGGATTCTTGCAGCAGGCGTTATGGCCAATTTCAGCGTGGCTTTTATCGCTCTCCTGCTTTTCTTCGGACCTGTACTTGGGGCAATTGCTCCTTTAAGTGATGCCATGATCCTGAGCGTAAATGAAAGTTCTCCGGCTAGCGTTGCAGGGCTCGAGAAAAATATGATAATAACGCAGATTGATGATACGAAAATCACAACAGCCGTAGATCTGCTAACATACCTTGAAAAAACCGAACCCGGAGATTCTGTCCGTATCTATGCCGAAAAAGATCATGTTGTCTCTATTCATGATTTACAGGTCGGCTCAGCTCCTGCAGATCATGTTGGCGGGGTGCTTGTGGGAGGGATTGTCCCTGGAAGTCCCGCAGAAGATGCAGGGATTGAAGCCGGGATGACAATGATCAGGATCAACAATACGGAGATGCAAAGCATTGCAAGCTTCGTAAACTTTATGGAAACCACTAAGGCAAACCAGACAATAGAAGTGGAACTGCTTCCATCTGTAAACTACGCAGGCAACCTCACTGAAAATGGTACTGTCATTCTCGATGTGCAACTGTCTTCCCATTCCACAGAAAATGATCGCGGTTTTCTTGGAGTTATTTATGGAAATAGCGGTGTTGCGGAATTCCCTATGCTAGGAATTTCAGTATGGATGCCGCAGTCAAAAGTGTATCTTGATGCTCTGAAGCAAATTCCATCCATGCTAACCACGCTTGTAGGCTGGATCATTCTTTTTGGACTTCCAATCTATGGATTTGCAGGAGAGGGATTCCGGGGCTTTTCAGGTACTATTATGCAATTCTATCAGCCTGTTGGCTGGGCAGAACCTCTAGGAATAGGGATCTTTTGGATTGCAAATTCCCTGCTCTGGATTGGCTGGCTGAACTTTTATGTAGGACTGTTCAACTGTTTGCCCGCCGTACCCCTGGATGGAGGACACGTATTTAGGGATTATATATATTCTTTTATATACCGTCTTACAAGGAATGATTCAGTCTCGGAAAAGGTATCAAATTCCATCACAGCGAGCTTTTCGATGTTAATCCTGTTCTCGTTTATTTTCATGATATTCGGGCCTTTTATAGGACAATGGATTTGATTGATATCGAAGTTTGAGATTAAACCCTGGCCTTCATGAAAGTCATAAGGTTTTGGGTTTTCCTCATTTTCCGATTTTTTATCCAAGCTAGTTCTTTCAATAGTGTTTTCCTTCTTATTTTTAAGCCCTTATATTTGCATGTTTAATTCTGAGATTGTTAGAATTTAAGGTAAAAATCTTATAAAAATTTTATTTTAATTTTGTATTTTGTTTAACTCATGTTTTTAGACTTCCCTAACTACTTAGAAAAGAGTATATCATTTAAGAACTGTCTATAGTAAACAAGAAACTTATCTGCATTTAAGATGTGATATTATGGAGAGTTTGTCTACGGGGATTGAAGGGTTGGATACACTGATAGACGGGGGTTACCCTAAAGGAAAAAATATTCTTGTCACGGGTCCTCCCGGGGCCGGGAAAACAATTCTTGGGATTCACTTCCTGCACAGGAGCTGCAAAGAGGGAAAAAAATGCACCCTGATCCTTACAAGAGAGCTTACGGAAGATATCCTGAGCCAATCACGAAGCCTCAATCTTGACCTCAAGCCTTTTCTTGAGAGTGGACAACTTAGTATCAAAAATATCTTTGAAGACAAAATGAACCGAATCAAAAGCGCTTCCAAATTCGGGAAAGGGCTCTGTGCTGTGGATACGGATATAATCGAGTATCTTAGTTCTATATCTTCGGAAGTTGATATTGTGGTTATTGATAATATAGGAGTAATGGCTATAAATCATGATATAAGAGAATTTGCCGATGAATTTAGTTCGATCAGCATTATACTTCTAAAGAATGGATGCACAAGCCTTTTTGTCATGGATGAGGATTCTTACGACCTTACCCATAGGCTTACTGGCTATATGGTCTTTGGCTTGATCCGGCTCACTTCACAGGAGAATTTCAGCTCTGGAAAAACTAAAAAATATCTTTACATTGAAAAAATGAGGGATAAAGCTGTTCCAGTCAAGTATTCTTTATTTGATATTACTTCTGAAGGAATGAGAATTATTACAAGCATGAAATGAGCTACTAAAAGTAAGAGATAAACTACTAAAAATAAGGATATGAGTTTATTAATATGAAGCGACTAGACCTACTTTTAGATCCCCTACTTATTTTCTTACTAGATATTGCCTAAAAGATAAATTCCAAGCATTTACAAGCAAATAAAGTCTTATGTACTCTTTATAAGAAATTCACAGCAATCATTCCTATTTCCTATAGTCTTTAGCGCTTCTACGCTGAAATTAGAGTCTACTTTCAAAGATATATTCGAGATAATTTTCCTAGTTAAAGTGCACAAAATAGGATTCTTGCGGGCTTCTTCTCCTCTCCAGGGGCATTTTGTTCCCCTTACTATCCAAGAGCTTTCTTTTTCGCCTACTTCAGAAGAAAAGCTTCCACCTAGCTGGTTCAATATTTCAGCACAAATCTTGCCTGCATAAGCGAAGTCAAGCTCCCTGTTTTCAAGATGGTACATATCAAGCAGCGTTTTTTCGACCATACCAGTCATCTGGTTAATTATGACCTTCTTTTCCTCATTGGAAACAACTCGTAGCAAAGTCGGAATGATTGCAGTAAGAATACTCTGCACCCGATTTTTTATCTCAAGGCAGTCACGATCAGCTACCAGCTGGTCATGCAGGCACTTCACCCTGAGTAGAGATTTCACTCTGGGCTTCAGCTCAAGTCTGTTTATGGGTTTCGTAAGGAAATCATCAGCTCCGGCTTCAATTCCTTTGATTCGGTCTTCAATATCGAAAAGAGCTGTGAGCATCAAAACTGGGATGAACTGAGTTTCAGGATCGCTTTTGACAATTTTGCAGACATCATAGCCGCTCATTTCAGGCATCAAGACGTCCAGAAGGATAATATCAATTTTCTCCTCTTTTAATTTCTGGATAGCTTCCTTTCCACTACTGGCAGTAATGATATCATAGGGCTCTGCTGAAAGGTAAGCTTCTATAAGCTCTACGTTTTCAGGTATGTCATCGACAATAAGGATTTTCGGTTTTCTACTTTCACTCAGCAAAACTTCCACCTCCAGAATCATGAATTTTGATCCCTTCGGATGTGATCTCAAAAATCGACATTTCAGGAGAAATAGGAGTGCTGCGCATCTTGGGTATGCTTAGATAGCGCTCCATTTTTCCAAGATAGGAGTTTTCTCTTACTAATAAACGAATAGATCCATAAACTGAGTACTCAGCAAGTTGATGAGTTATATTATGTGCAGACTCATCCATGATTATAAGAGCAGTACAGCCTCTTTTTCTTACCAAGTAGTTCAAAGCGTCAAGCTGGTCTCTAAGCCTTTTTATAGAGACTCTGAGAACAAAGGTGCCTATATTATCTATAACAAGACATTCTATTCCCTCACGTATTAATTCTACAAGACTAGGAATTTCAATATCAAGACTTTCAGGCTTGAACCCGTATCTAGTCTGTCCTATAATTTCCGAGCGGTTTTCAAAAATATTTTCTATAATAAGCTGTCCGCTTTCATAGTACGGTGTAAGATCGCGCCCTAACAAGCTTGCCTGATAGATAATATCTTCAGAAGTTTCTTCAGTTGCAATAATCATACATTTTCTGCCTTCAAGGCAGCTTTTATAAATAAAATGGATTCCGAAGATTGTTTTCCCACTTCCTGCTATGCCTGTTACAAGGGTTACTTTATTTGCAGGATAACCCCCACTCAGCTTCCTGTCAAGCTCCTCTACTCCTGTTGGAACTCTCTCCATTTTTTATATACTCTCCCCTCTTTCTATTTTCGTTTTTATAGCTTCCCCACTAGCTTTATAGTGAATTACATCAGATTATAATTGTTTATATTATTTTAGTAGTTATCAACTAACCCTGAAATTTAGAAGTTTTTTATATGGAAAATTATTTCCCAGGTAATCCCACTTTATAGATAAGTCATGTTAATCTTATTCCCCAGTCTTAATCTTGCCAATTTAATCAACCCGGAAGAATTTTCCAAGCATATTTTATTGGTTCTATCTCCATCATTAATAGTCAAACTAGTAATTTTTAATACATATTTGTTAATCTGTTCTACTAACTATATATTATTATTCGTTTAATTGAAATTTTTATTCGAGTTTGACTTTTTGTAATCTAGTTATTAGGATAATTGTTTCTTAATTGGTTTTTAACCTTATGTATTTCTTTCTTAATTCATTCTTCTTTGCCTTCTATCCTTCCTTTTTATCTTCTTGCTTTGATTTCATCCTGCCTTAATTTTGAGAGAAAAGTTTAATATAGATAGCTCCTATCAGTAGTGCTGCATCTAGGGCTCGTAGGGTAGCCAGGATATCCTAATGGGCTTCGAAGTAAGATTACTACGAAGAAACCCATTGACTCGTGTTCGAATCGCGGCGGGCCCATTAACTTATGTAAAGAAGTGGAAAGTTTTGAGAGTTCTTAGAGACTGTCCAATAATTACTGACAAAAGCATAAGATATTAAATAGTATCGAACGTTTTTCAAATAGTATTTAACTGCTTTGAGAATACGTAAGAAATCCTATGTCAGCTAGTTTATTAATCAGTTTTGAGATTGTAACTGCTTTGAGAATACGTAAGAAATCTTGTGTTAGCTAGTTTATTAATCAGTTTTGAGATTGTTTTGAAGATACTAACTGTATTAATATTATCTTTTTAAACAACATCAAGAGAAGACTGGACAATTATTTTCACATACTTATTGATAGAGTAACGCTCAATAATTATTTTTATCTAATCTGATATCATTTCTCATTAGAAGGCTGAAAGCCAGATCTTTATACCAGCTTCTACATTATGTTTTACCATGTGTATCTTGATGAATTTCATATACTCTTCTACATCTTTTATATTATTCTGTGGACTTTACCAAGCTTAAGAGCCTCTTCTCCTGTTTTTAAAAAAAAGTGTCTATCTCTTTTAGTCAACAGTTACATTAGATTGTAATGCTGCTATTTCTCAGATCCTACCCGAAAAATAATAAAGTTTAATGTGAACGTAAACGTCATAAAAAGAATGAAAAATAAATGAAAAGAACCAAAAAAGATAATTAGAATTAATTAAAAAGTAAGAGTACAAGATAGAGGTTCTTTAGCTGGATAGAGTCATTTAAAGAAGGATTTCTATGATTATAAAATCAAAGAAATCTTATACTTGGGAATTATAACGTTAGTAAAAGCATAAGGTTTAATCATATTTTGTGATGAATTCATTAATAAGGCAGACAAGGAAGATATTAAAATAAAAAGATAAGTATACCGGAGCACATGTAAGCAGGGAAACAGGTAAATAATCGATTCTGCAAAAGATAATTCTTCGAGGAAAAATCATGAATCCGACAAAACAGCGGGCTATTCCCCTTTACATTTACCATGCTGGGCAATGTGACCCAAAAAAATGCACTGGAAAAAAACTGGCTCGCTTTGACCTTGTACGTCTTTACGATAGGATATCAAGGCTGCCCAGATCAGCAATTCTTCTTGACCCAACTGCAGAAAAAGCTCTTTCTCCTGCCGATGACCCCAGAAAAGGAATTATCGTACTCGATTGCTCCTGGGAAGAAGTGGAAAGGGTCTTTCCAGAACTTGCGAAGCTAAACCTTGAACATAGAGCCCTTCCCTATCTGCTTGCAGGCAATCCTGTGAATTTCGGAAGACCCTTTAAACTCAATTCAGCTGAAGCTTTTGCAGCAGCTCTCTATATTCTGGGGCATAAAGAACAGGCCGAGAAAGTCCTCTCCAAGTTTAACTGGGGACATAGTTTTCTTGAACTAAATAAGGAACCACTTGAAGAGTATGCAACCGCAAAGAACAGTACTGAAATAGTGGAAATTCAGAGCCATTATTACTGAAATAGTGAAAATTCAGAGCCATAATTACTGAAATAGTGGAAATTTAGAGCTATTAACCCAAATAAAAGGTGTTTGTGTGGAAAAAGCACCGGTGAAAACTGCGGCCAGAAAACAGATAGGAGTTATAGGTGCAGGAGTTTGCGGCAGCGAAGCTAGAACCCTTGCAGAAGCAGTAGGAAGAGAAGTTGCAAAAAGAGGAGCGTTTCTGCTTTGTGGAGGCCTGGGAGGAGTTATGGAAGCCGCAGCATACGGAGCAAAACAGGAAGGAGGAATAACTCTGGGGATTTTGCCCGGAACTTTGAGAGAAGAAGCAAACCCATGGATAGATATTGCAGTTGTCAGTGGGATGGGACATGCCAGAAACGCTCTTATAGCTCAATCCTCAGATGCATTGATTGCAGTTAATGGGGAGTATGGAACGCTTTCCGAGATTGCTCTCGGCCTGAAAATGGGAAAGCCTGTGGTAGTGTTTGAACCTAGTTGGAGAATCAGAGGCACTCACAGAGTAGAAAGCCCGGAAGAAGCAGTAGAACTTACTTTCAGGCTGATTGAAGGCAGGTTGATTGAAAACGATGGAAAGCACTGAATAGATTAGCTGGAAGTACGGAATGAATTGTTAACCTGGGAGAAGTTTTAGTGAAGAGGATAGACAAATGAGAAGACTTGAAGGAATGATGAATATTCCTGAGTCTGGTTTTGTTCATGGACGATTGCATATACTTGAGATGCAATCCAAAAATATATATCTCAAAAGGAAACTTCAAGGATTAGGAGGCGGACTTTGTCTCAGACTGGCAGGAATTTTGGGGTACGCCAGTGTTCCTCCTCAGAATATCATAAAGTTATACCGGAGTTTTAAATGCATCTTATTGTAACGGAAAAAAATATAGCAGCAAGGAGGATAGCTGCGATTCTGGCTCCAAAAAGCCCGAAGAAGGAAAGAGTAAGTGGAGTAGACGTATACCGGTATGAGATCGAGTCCAATGGGAAAAAGCAGGAGATTACGGTTGTAGGGCTGTCGGGCCATATCGTAGGAATCGATTTCCCCAAGGAGTACAATAACTGGCAGAAGGTAGATGCTAAAAATCTTATCGATGCCGAGATTGTAACAACTCCTATCAACCGGAAAATCGTGACTGCCCTGAAAACCCTTGGAAAAGAGGCAAGCAAGGTTACGATTGCTACGGACTATGATCGGGAAGGAGAACTTATAGGAGTCGAAGCCCTGGACATTATAAAACAGGTAAATCCGGATGCTCCTTTTGACCGGGTACGCTATAGTGTAATAACTCCAAAAGCAATAGAAGTCGCTTTTTCAAATCCGGATGATGTCGATTTTAATCTCGCGGATGCTGGTCATTCTAGACAGGTCATTGACCTTGTATGGGGAGCAGCTCTTACCCGTTATATTTCTCTTGCAGCAGGCAGGCTTGGGAAGATGTTCCTTTCAGTAGGTCGGGTACAGTCGCCAACTCTTTCTCTTATCGTTGACAGGGAAAAAGAGAGGAATGCTTTTGTCCCGACCCCTTACTGGGAGATTCACGCCGAGTTCCAAAATGCAGAAGGAAATAGCTTCTCAGCTCAGCACTCAACTCGCCGTTTCCTGGACAAAGAAGAGGCAGCAAAAGCCTTCAAGAAATTGGGGAAACTGGCTGAATTAAAAGAAATCGAAAAAGGGAAGAAAACTGACCAGCCCCCAATTCCATTCAATACCACAGGTTTCATAAATGCAGCAAACTCAATTGGGCTCAGTCCCGCAAACGCGATGCGCATAGCTGAATCTCTCTATACCAATGGTTACATTTCATACCCCAGAACCGATAACACGGTTTATCCAGAGACTCTTGATCTGAGGGCACAGATTGAGATTTTCAAAGAGGGTCACTTTAAAGAATATGCAAATACCTTGCTTGAGAAAGCCGAACTCGTACCCACGCGAGGAAAAAAGGAAACCACCGACCACCCACCTATTTATCCTGCTTCTCTTGCAAAAGAGTCCGACTTAAAAGAGGAAGAGTGGAAGGTCTATGAACTTGTAGTCAGGCGCTTTTTTGCAACCTTTGCCGGACCAAGCGAATGGGAAACCATGCGCTTGAAACTCGACATTGCGGGGGAAGAGTTCAGGGCAAATGGAGCAAGACTTGTAGAATCAGGCTGGAGATGGTACTATCCGTATAATGCACCTGAGGATAGATTGTTCCCCGAGCTCCATGAAGGCGATTCTCTGAAAGTGATAAAGAAAGAGATGCTGGATAAAGAAACCCAGCCACCTGGCCGCTACGGACAGGGAAGACTTATCAATATTATGGAAGAGCTGGGGCTTGGAACAAAGGCAACCAGGCATGAGATAATTAGTAAGCTTTATTCCAGAGTTTACATCCACGGAAACCCTGTGCAGCCAACGAATACTTCTTTTGCAGTAATGGATACCCTTGAGAAGTATTCTCCTACTATCACGAAACCAGATATGACAAAACTGCTTGAAGAAAATATGGACCTCATTGCAGAGGGTAAGGTCAAAGAGGAGACTGTGCTCGAGGAGTCGCGGGAGATGTTAAAGCAGGTGTTCTCGGAACTTGAAAAAAACCGGGATAAAATCGTAGAATCCCTCCAGGCAGGCCTCAGGGAAGACAAGATTATAGGCACCTGCTCAGCCTGCGGAAATGAACTCATGATCCGGCGTTCGAAAAGGGGAGGCCGTTTTATAGGCTGCAACAACTATCCAAATTGTACTTTCTCCCTCCCTCTACCAAGAAGTGGACAGATCGTAGTTACTGACAAGATCTGTGAAGCACATGGCTTGCACCATATTCGGATTGTTAACTCAGGAAAACGACCCTGGGACCTCGGCTGCCCACAGTGCAACTTTATAGAATGGCAGAAAACTCAGCAGGAAGAGCAGGCTCAACAGCCTAAAAAGGAAAGGCCCAAATCAATTAAGGACCTCGAAGGTGTGGGAAAAGCCACAGCAGAAAAGCTGGAAGAAGCCGGAATCACAAGTGTAGATGCTCTGGCAGAAGCAGATCCTCTAGAGCTTGCAAAAGCAATAAAGATGAGCGTAAAAAAGGTAAAAAACTGGCAGGTTTCGTGCGGCAGTCCAGTTGAGGACTAATAAAGATAGTCCTCACTCACGCCGGCTCTGCGAAAAAAGTCTTTTTTGGCTTATTTCTGGTTTTCAAGTCGTTTTTGAGCTTTTTCCCTTACCTCTGCAAAAATGTCCTTTCCTTTTGCGTCGATTCCTACAATAAGCGGCCCGAACTCTTCCACTCTGAGCACCCAGACTGCTTCAGGCATTCCAAGGTCAAGCCAGTAGACAGCTTTTACTTCCTTGATCAGCTCTGCGGCAAGCGCTGCACATCCGCCTGTGTAAGCCAGGTAAACGCATTTATTTTTCAAAGCATCGGCTACGTCTTTCATCCCGCCTTTTCCGATGATTGCCCGAACTGCGTGGGCTTTCAGGAGAGAAGGTGTCATTTTTGACATCCTGCCACTGGTTGTAGGACCTGCTGATACAACATTCCAACCGTTTTTGGTTTTTTGCATAAGAGGTCCACAGTGGTAGACCGCAGCTCCTTCCAGGGAAAAAGGAAGTTTTTTTCCTTCTTTCTCCATATCGAGAATTCTGGCATGGGCTTCGTCCCTGGCAGTCAGGATCTCTCCAGAGATATAAACGATATCTCCGGCATTGAGTTTCTCAATATCTTCTTTTTTCAGCGGAGTTTGCAAGTGATGCTCCATTATTTTTCCCCCTTGAACACGACTGAAGCGTGCCTGTTTGCCCAGCACTGGATATTTACAGCAACCGGGAGAGATGCTGTGTGGCAGTGAGCGGTTTTCACGTGCACGGCAAGGGCGGTTGTGCTGCCGCCAAGCCCCATGCAGCCTATTCCAAGAGCATTTACAGCCTCAAGGATTTCTTTTTCCAATTCCTCCATAGGAGTATCAAGGGGCTCAAGCAGAGCTTCTTTCGCAAGCCTGGCTGCCGCGTCAAATGACCCCCCTATCCCAATTCCTATGGTCAGTGGAGGGCAGGGCATTCCTCCGGCGTTCATTACGGTCTCGAGTACAAAGTTTTTAATATTCCCGGTCTCTGTTGGGTTAAACATACGCAGCGAACTCATATTTTCCGAACCTGCGCCTTTAGGGGCAACTGTGATCTTTAACTGATTTCCGGGAACGAATTTCCAGTGAATATCCGGAATTCCAACCCCTGTATTGTCCAGGCTGTTCTTTCGGGTCAACGGGTCTACAGCATTTGGGCGGAGTGGGACTTCAGCTGTTGCAAGGATTACTGCTTCCCTGATTGCTGCCTCAAGGTCAAAACCAGGCTGGAATTCTGTCCCGATTTCCACAAAAAAGATCATTATTCCTGTATCCTGGCACATTGGAACCCCATGTCTTTTTGCAAGTTCAATGTTCATCAGAATTGCCTGAAGCTGGGATTTTGCAACCTGACTTTCTTCTGCAGTTTCGACTTTCCTGAGTGTACTCACCACATCGTCAGGAAGCTCAATTTCCGCTTTTCTTAAAAGGTCTGCAATAGATCGAATGAAATTTTCACGGCTTATTTTCGAAGACAAAGAATCACCATGTTATGAAAAGAAATGAATTATGATTAAAGACAGGAACAGATTCAGGGTATATAAATTCAGGGTATTACAGGTTCAGGGTATACAGATTCAGAATATACAATTACAGTCTTAAGGACTGAAATACAAGGAATGAAGACTGAAAAGGAATGAGAACTAAAATATTGAGATACTTTTGTTTTTAATGCTTAACATAGGGAATGATAATATTTTAAAAATATTTTACTTTCGTCTCTTTCATCTCAATGCGCAATTCAGACAAGATTCGGGACTGACAGCTGAATTGTTATATATTATATTTAGAATCTTAATAAGCAATGATCAGAATTAGCTTCAAGCAGGGAACGCTTCTTATAGAGGGCAATGTAAGGGTTCCCAATGCAGTCTGGGACGAAAGGAGCAGAAGTTTTAGGGCTCTTGCTTTGTATTACAGGGATATAATAAATTATCTGAAGAATTCTAAAATTCCATTTAAAGATGAAGTGCTTGACCTCATTCCCTGTCCTGATCTGGCAGCAGCATATGAAGCTTCAGGAAAGAAACTTAAGTTAAGGGATTACCAGGCCGAGGCTCTGGCCTCCTGGGGAGAAAACGAGAGATGGGGAGTGCTTGTGCTGCCAACAGGAAGCGGTAAAACTCTTGTTGGGATTAGGGCGATTGCAGGGTGCAATACTCCTGCCCTTGTGGTTGTTCCGACACTTGATCTGCTCGAGCAGTGGAAAAAACAACTCGAGGAAGCTTTTTCCATGGAAATCGGAAAGCTTGGGGGTGGGGAGAAGAAAATTCTTTCTGTAACCGTTACCACATACGATTCTGCTTATATTCATGCCGAAACTCTTGGGAACAGGTTTGGTCTTCTTGTTTTTGATGAGGTCCACCATCTACCTGCTGCAGGATACAGGAGTATTGCCGAGTTTTCCGCAGCCCCATATAGGCTTGGGCTGACAGCCACTTATGAGCGGGAAGACGAGTTACACTCAGAACTGAATAGGCTTGTAGGGGGGAAAGTATATGAAAAGCACGTCTCAGAGCTTGCAGGCAGCCATCTTGCCCCTTACAGGATCGAACGGGTAGCAGCTGCACTCACAGATGAAGAACGGAATGAGTATGACAATTATTATTCAATTTATACAGATTATCTCCGGAAAACCGGGATGGTTCTTCGGGGACCAAGGGATTTTCAGAAACTGGTCATGAGAAGCGGGAGAGACCCCGAAGCCAGGAAAGCCCTCCTTGCAAGAAATGCGGCAAGAGATCTTGCTTTCAACACCGAGTCTAAGATTGAAAAGTTAAAAGAAATCCTGAAAGCGCATCGAGAGGATAGGGTCTTCATTTTTACAGAACATAACCGGCTTGTTCATCAGATATCCAGAGAATTTCTTATCCCTGCGATTACTTACAGGACACCTACAAAAGAAAGGAGTTCTATCCTCGAAAAGTTCAGGAATGGAAAATACAGGGCTGTGGTCACTTCAAAAGTGCTTGACGAGGGGATTGACGTCCCGGAAGCAAACATTGGGATTATAGCAAGCGGGACAGGAAGCAAATTATCATATATCCAGCGTCTTGGAAGGATTCTCAGAAAAAAAGAAGGAAAAGAAGCTATACTCTATGAAATTATATCTGAAGAAACGACCGAAGCCGGAACTGCCAGAAGAAGAAAAAAAGCTATCTCAACTAGGAAAGGGACTGGGAAAACAGTAAGGGAAAACTAGATGAAAAAAGCATCAGAAAGGGAAAGCCAAGTGAAAAATGAATCAGGAAAAGAAAGCCAGATGAAAAAAGAAGAAAACCCTGGAGGCGATTCACCTGCTCACATCTGATCTTCTCGTAACCCGCATTTCCAGAGGGAAAATTAAGCCTGTGTATGCAGTTTTTGACCCCGAAAACCTGGAACTTGCAAGGCTCCTGATAGAAACCTTTGAGCAGCATATCGGAAAAACCTATGGGGCCCTTCTGGCTGAGCTTGAGGGCTACGAAGAAATGAACTACCGCTTTATCCGAGGGCTTTCCCAGCTACTTGGAAGGCGTACTGTGATAGAAACGGATGCAGCTGTAGACCCCTCTCTAGCAAGAGAAACGGTTTTTGAAGCCTGTGAAGGTATGGCACTTTCTCCTGCCGAGCGAAAGGAAGCTCTACAAAAAGCCGCAAAAAAACTCTCGGTTTCGGTCAGAGAGCTTGAAAAAGCACTCTGGGCTGATCTTGAGGAAAATCAGGTTGTCAAAAGTTTTCTCCCTCTTTCTCCCGCAGAGCTTATTAGACAGTATAATATTTCCCTGACCCAAACCCTGTTTTTCCGTGCACTTGACCTTGACATCTGGATAAAAGGCGATTTTCAAAAGCTGCTCTGGAAAATCCTTCGTTCGGGACTTATGTATTCCCTGGAAGATACGGACGAGGATAAAGACGAGCAAGATAGAGAAAAAGAAGAGCCGGAAAAAAAGCCAATAGAAAAGCTTGAAGATAAACCAGAAGAATTAAAAGCCGTTCACCTGCATCTTGACGGGCCTGCCTCTCTTTTTCGGATTTCAGAACGCTATGGAAATTCCTTTGCAAAAATCTTTCCTGACCTGCTAAGATCAAAAGGCTGGAGGCTTAAGGCAGGTATTCTTCACAAAGGTTACCAGGGAAAGCGCATTGTGGAGTTTACTCTTGATGATTCGGAAGAAGCTTTCAAACTTACACCTAAAGCAGCTCTATATCCTGAAACTCTCTCCCAGGCACTTCAAATCAATGAAGAAAAAGGAGAATACCAAGCCAGAATTCAGGAAACGGATGCCGAAGGAGCGGTTTATGACAGTACGCTTGAACAGATGTTTGGCAGCCTCAGTTTAGGGAGCTGGAAGATAAAAAGAGAGCCCACGATTCTTAAAGCCGGAAAACAAGCTTTTATTCCGGACTTTGCTCTGCAGAGAGACAGTATAAAAGTATATCTCGAGATTGTGGGATTCTGGACACCCGAATACCTTGAAAAGAAAATTGAAAAACTCAAGCAGGTAAAGGAACCTGTAATTCTCTTGATTGACAGAAAACTCAAATGTTCTGAAAAAGATTTCCCTTCGCAGGAAGTAATTTTCTTTGACAGGAAAATCCCAGCAAATGAAGTCATGCAGATACTCAGAAAGTACGAGGAAAAAAAGCTTTCAGGGGATAGGTTAAGGCTTGAGGAAATGGAATTTCCGATTTCAGGAGAACTGGTAAGCCTTGAAGAGATCGCAGCCGAGAGAGAAGTCATGACCGAGGCCTTAAAAGAAGTGATTACAGACAGAATTGCAAGTGCCGGAGAACTGGAAAAAGCTAGGGAATCCGGAAAAGCCACAGATTTAAAAAAAGCCAGGGAGATAGAAGAACTCAGAGAATCGGGAAAAACCGAAGAATTCAGAAAATTCAAAAATCTGGAGAAATATCAAGATTACGTTCTTCTTGAAAACTACTTAATTCACAGGCAACTGCTTGAAATGATTGATCTAGAACTCGAAAAACCGGGAGCAGTAAAAACATACGCTGATGCAGTAAAAGTTTTTGAGGGTTTTGAACTTGACAGAAGCCTCTACTATCCTGTGCTCGATTACCTGGAATATAAGGTTACCTGGACAGGACTGAGCGAAGAGGATGCAAGGGTGAAAAAAGTCGGAAAATGAAAATTGAAAAAGCAAAAGTGAAGCTGGTCTCTTTCAGATTTAACAAATAATAAACTGAATTCAAGCTTCATTCCGCATACTCCACGCTCTTTTTTACAGGCCTGAAGAGTTTCATGAACTCATACACATCCTCAGGAAAATCTGTACTTACGGAAAGCCCTAGTGCTTTTGCCTCGTTTGCTGAGAGAGGTGTGCTGTGGATCATTTCTCCGCTGATCAGTTTTTCGACCACTTCATCAAGCCTGCTTTCTCCGGCAGGTCCTGGCTGGATTTTGCCTTCAAGGAGCTCTTTTGCGACATTCCTTGTGAGTTTAAGGGCTTTTCTTGAGATATCACTCATAACGAGGGTGGTATCATCGGCTTTTTCTTTTTTTGTTTCTGCGGCATAGATCCAGGAAGGGGCAGGATAAGTTCCGCGTAAGAAATCCCCTATCTGGGGATCGATAGGCCCAATTATCGCATCTTTATCCATCACGATTTCATTTGCAGCAAGGGCAATGATTGTGCCCCCTGACATGGAATAATGTGGGATAATAACTTTGGTCTTTTTTGGGTGCTGCTTGAGGGCTCGGGCGATCTGGATGCTGGAATGAAGCTGCCCACCAGGAGTGTGCAAAATTAGCTCAAGCGGATAATCCCTGTATTGCCTTATCCAGCGCAGGATCTGCTCGGCATCTTCTTCATCGATGTACTGGTATGCAGGCAGTCCGAAGAGGGAGATTGCCTCCCGCCTGTGAATCATCGTAAGCACCTTGTAGCCGTGGCTTTTTTCCATAGCTTTCAGCTTTGCCATGCGCAGCATCCGAATCCTTTTTAACTGCGATTGAGGGTAGACTACTGCGTATATGAAGAAAAGTATGAACAAAAGAGACATTAAATCCCAGAAGCTGATTGTCGAAGTGTCAAAGGTAACCAGAATATCCCCTCAAAAATACCCTTTTTGCTTGAACTATCCAGCCGGTGTGGTTCAAACACTCGGGCTTAATCCCTATATTAAATTGTCTTGCAGGTTTTTAATTTTTTGCAATCTAACTGCAGAAATAGATTACTAACTGCAGAAATAGATTATCTTGTAGAGACCATAAATCAAAGAGGCAAACAATAATGGATCTGAAGAGGCAATAATGAAGGATCCAAAGAGGTAAACAATAAGCCTTTAACCTATGTAAAGTAATATTCCAGTATGGCAGCCCCGAAATACCTGAAACGTTACTTCAAGGTGCAGAAAGACGAATTGCCTGCCCTCTTTAAGATAACCGAAAGAATTCCGGTCCAATTTGATCCGGGCATGGAGCTTGAAGAACTCAGGAGAATTCATGGGAAAGAAATCGAGGAATACCGAGAACTCAAAAAAGATCTTGAACTCGAAGCCGCGGAAGCCCTTGTCTATAAAGACACAGCTGAAAGGTTAACGCTTCTTACTAAGAGCTTCCTTGAACTTCCGAAAGCCAGTCCTTCCCTCCTTGACCTCAAGGTTGAGCTTGTTGACAGAATGCTTTCGAATTGCCAGTGTTGCGGGTGGCGCTGCGAGGTCGACAGGAAAGTCGGTGAAAAAGGCTTCTGCAGGCTGGCTGACACTTCTAATTACGCCTCCGAATTCCTGCATATGGGAGAAGAACCTGAGCTTGTGCCCTCTCATACGATCTTTTTTACAGGCTGTACTTTTGCCTGTGTTTACTGCCAGAACTGGGATATCTCAACTAATCCTGAAGCTGGAACCCAAATCGAACCCAGGAAACTTGCAAAGCTTATTGACGTTCGGAGGATGCATGGAGCCAGGAATGAAAATTTCGTGACTCCAACTCCACACGCACATACTGTCTTGAAGATAGTCCGGGAAATCTCTGTAAACACGCCTGTGGTCTGGAATTCAAATATGTACCATTCCCCGGAAATTGCTGAAATCCTCGAAGGAGTTGTAGATGTCTACCTTGGAGATTTCAAATATGGAAATAATGTATGTGCTCGGAAGTACTCAAAAATAAGAAATTACCTGGAAATCGTGCAGCCCAATTTTGAATTCGCATACAAAACCGCAGAAATTCTCCTTCGCCACCTGGTTCTACCCAGTCACCTGGAATGCTGCACAAGGCCTATTGCGGAATGGGTTGAAAAAAACATCCCACAAATCAGGTTCAACCTCATGTTCCAGTATAGACCATGCTATCGGGCTATGGAGTATCCGGAAATTGGACGCCAACTGACCCCTGAAGAAGAGGCTAAGGCGATCTATATTGTAAGAAAGGCAGGGATTGAGGATTTGTTGATCTGATAATAAGGAGCTATTAGGAATTATTGATGAAACTAGGAATTATTGATGAAACTAGGAATTATTGATGAAACTATAAGGTGTTACAAAACACTATTAGATGAAATGAACCCAAATCCTCGAAATCGATACGCCTGCGGGAAACTATAAGGTGTTACAAAACACTATTAGATGAAATGAGCTTGATATTTCTTTTATTTTTTACAAATCGGTCGTCCATCATTAAGCAGTTGATGTTTTCATGATTAATTTTCCAGTGCTAGAAATGCCTTATGTTTCGTGCATCAAGCATGCTATTAACCTTACTGGATTGCAAAAAAGGTATGATGCACCACTAAAAGTGTTTTGGAAATACATCAACTAACTAATTGTGCACGACCTACAAATCCGTTTTTTGAATTTCACGGTTAAGCGATTTAAGTCCGAGACATTATTGCATGGTATTTATATTCATAATACATTGATTGTACATAACGCATCTCAAAACCGTGCTTATTTGCAATTTTTTGGATTTCATAAGGATTATGAGAATAACCATAAATGTTTCTTGGACCGTTTCTTAATGTTGCCAATATTGAATCCCGAAAATCGCAACCTATTCTGTATAAAGCTTTCAAGACTCCTGCGTTTGGTGCAAATATCCCTAATTTCCATAAAGGATATAACCGGGGATCAAGTATGTCAAAAAAGACTATTTTTCCATCTATGTTAAGGTGTTCTGATGAATTAGCAATAAAGGTATCAACTTCTTGATACGTCAAATACTGAATTACTCCGGCTGCAGTTATCCGGTCAAAAGAAGTATCCAAATTCTCCCAGAGCGTCTCATGGTTAGCAAGGATCAGATCTATGTTTTGACATTTATTTCTCTCAATTCTTTTTCCTGCTTCCTCAAGCATGGATGAAGAAAAATCCGCTCCTACAAGCTGTTCATATTTCTGAGCATAGTAAGTCAGGAGTTCCGCGGCGCCGCATCCAAAATCAAGAAGCGTGCTACCCCCGTCAAGGTGGAATAACTTTTCCCTGGCTTCCATAGCAAGAAATTCTTCAGAAGAATATCTATGCCCACCGTGTGTCTTATCCTTAAAAAAGTCTTCCCAGATATTTTTTGGCTTTGTATATGTTTTTTCCGTCTTCTCATTACTTTCTACTTCCATACCCCCCGCCTTTTATTATTCTTTAATTATATCTCGAGAAATAGCTTCATTCGTCAATTACACTGGTCGTAATTAAATAACCAGATATTTCTAAATAATTTCAAGTAAGATAATAAAAACAGTGCATATTATGTTTTCTGAAAAGAATTCCCAAGTTCCCTTTTCTTAAAACAAACACACTATTTTCCTAACCCGCCCTTAATATCTCTATTTAATTATGTGATATATACTTGTTCTCTAAAAAAATACCATTGAAGAATGCTAAGCTTGGAGCCTGCACGCAATATGTAGCTAGGATAGAACATCGTCCTTAAAGATCAGCTTTTGTAGATTATATAATTCTTTGTGTTTGGGAGTTAACGCGAGTCAAGAGCAACAAGCTAAATAAAAACAAAATGGATGTAGGTGAGGAAAAAACTAGTGAAAAGAGTAGGAAGAGAAGGGAAAGGGTTGTAAAACCCTTCTCCTCCTATGTGGAGAAAGCCGATCTTACGGCTCTTTAATCTTAGCCGGTATCATTTGGAGGTGGTGACTACCAGCTTTAAAATCCATTTTTAAAATGAGGGTTTGTTCACTTTTATACGATAATAAATAGGACCTTGGGTATTTATATCTATGTAATGTGTTAGTATATCACACACTCGCACAGCATAGTTTTGTTCGATATTCTGAAAAATCACACAATAGAGTGAAGTTTTAATATTTAACTCAGGATGAGATTCTAGTATTAATAATCATATTTTTTAATTGAGGGACAAAGAGTAATATAATTTAAAATCAAGAATAAAGGATTGTATAGTTTAAAAAAGAAAAAAAATGTTTTAAAGAAGACATATCTTTATCTCATTATAAAAGGGAGTGTATAGGGTGGAGGGAAATCTTTTCAAAAAAATTTTGGTTGCAACCGATGGATCGGAGGACGCAAGAAGAGCGGCATCTTATGGAGTAAACATCGCAAAGGCGACTGGCGCTGAAGTGCATGCCCTTTATATTATCTCTACTCAGCATGCAGTAACAACACGAACAGTTATGGGCTGGAGCGAAGCATTTGAAGAGTATCTTGCGAATAAAGGAGGAGTTGCAATTGCTGATGTAGAAAAACTTGGAAAAGAAGCCGGAGTTAAGGTTGAGCCCGTATTCTTAAAGGGCATTCCAGCTGATAAAATCCTTGAGTATGCCGAAGAAAATAATATTGACCTGATAGTAATGGGTACACACGGTCTTACAGGCATCAAAAGATTCCTTATTGGCAGCGTGGCAGAATCGGTTGTCAGGCACTCCAAAGCTCCAGTAATGGTTATTCGATGAATGCGGCTTTTACTCATGATGATTCTGTAGCCGGCACCTAAAAATTGCACTTAAATGTTACCTATAACAGCATTCTGAGATACATAAAATGGTTGAGTGCTAATGTATGTGAGCGTAGCCTGTCTAGCTTAGCTGTATGCTAGCCGGCTACTTATGCTTTTTTCTAGTTACTCTACAAGATAAGTACAGAACAAAGACTACGAAAAGGATGAAGATTACAATATTTATTAAAAATATTCCATTTATTGTTATTGCATTAGAGGTTATAACAGAACTCATAATATGATTAGAGTTTGCTGCACATATAGTATTATTGTCCCATCATTTTTATTCTTTATTCTCACAGTTTGTATAACTCACTATAATTAATGCTAAAAAGGAATTATAGTGCCTGGCTGAGACTTTAAAAATATTATAAAATAGAGGTGAATTTGACTTATTTTGAGCAGTAAAATTCAACTGTAGCTTTAAAATGCAGCTTTAATCCTGAAAAATTCCTGAACCTTTAAACACAGCTTTTGCTTCCTCAAGGCTCAGGTCCCCAGGGGGCACGATAATGTCGGATTCGAGGATCTCTTCTGCTTTAATTGGCTCCCCTTTTTCCTTTATTTCAGAGATCATTTTAGCAAGTTCATCTCGGAATTCTTCGGTTTTTCCTTCCTCAACCAGCTCCACGATCCGGTTATCAATCTGGTTAAGTGTGTTACAAAGAGCCTCAGGCGCCCTATACTGGCCTTCACCCATAATCCTAATAATCATTTTTCAGACCTCCTTTCTTTCTTCTGTACCTTCTTCCCCAGTTTTCACCTTTTCAGACCCTTTTCCGGCCTCGGCCTTTAGCCTTTCAAGTTCGGACTCTACACTGGTTTTGGTGCTGATTTTTGCAAGTTCTCGATCTATTTCGTCCCTGCCACCTGTAAGGTCTTCAAGTGTGCCAGCTTCCATAAGCTCGTCAATTGCCTCAGCCCGCGCTTTCATTTCTTCGGTTTTATTTTCAGCTCTTTCAAGCGCAAGACCCACATCTGCCATCTCCTCACTTATCCCTGTAACGGATTCATTTATCTTAACCTGAGCCTCAGCAGCTGAGTATTGCGCTTTAATTGACTCTTTCCGGGTTCTGAAAATTTCCACTTTCGTTGAAAGGCGCTTTTCCGAGGCCATCAGTTTTTCTTGCTGCTTCTCAAGCTCTTCAATTTCCCTATCGATCCCATCTACTTGCTGAACAAGGGCGGCTTTTCTCTCAAGGGCCAGCCTTGCAAGGTCCTCCCTGTCAGCAGCAACTGCATCTCTTGCCTGCCCATCAAGCTTGTCTATATTCTGAGCCAATTTTGCGCGCTGGAGCTGGAGGCGCTTTTTCGAGCTTGCAACTTCTGCAACTCCCCTCTTCACATTCTGGAGCAGTTCCAGCTGCCTTTCGTAGGAATAATCCAGGGTTTCCCGTGGGTCTTCCATCCTGTTAAGCACTTTATTCATCTTTGATTTGAATACTGTCTCCATTCTTTTGAATAAACCCATATATTTCCCCCTTTGCTTTTTGTAAATATCCTCAGGCCGATAAATCAAAGGCCTCCATGATAGCTATTTTATTAGCTTATCTTATTTCTACCTATAAATTTCCCTTCCTGACCAAATTATCCTTTAATGAGCCGAGTATTTCACTTGGATCGGGTGTCAACTTTAACTGCATACCTCACCTGAGTTGACTTTCCCACCTAAATCAGATTTCTCTTTTTGTGAATTAAAGCTTTGTTTTTACAGATTAAATACCTCTCTTTTTATGTCTATCTTCTTAAAGATGAGAATAATATAAGCTCGTAAATATATATAAAATGGAAATTATTCGCTCATTTGCGAACGGTTTATATATTCTAGATACAACTTATCTAAAGATATTATGGCAAAACCTGAGAGTAAGGTAGAATTTTTTTATAATGAGAATGGACTGATAGTGATTGACAGTCCTGTTAAACTCCAGATTCTTAATTTGCTCAAAGAAGAACCCAGATCGTTTGACGAAATCGTAACATTTACAGAAAAAGCCAAATCAACTATTTCCGTACATCTCAACAATCTCAGGACATCTGAGCTTGTGAAAGAATACTTTGACCCAAAAGACCGTCGACGAAAAATTTATTCTCTTACTTCCCGCTACATGGGTCGCTCTCAGGAACCTTTCGTCGAGCATTACAGGAGTTTATTGGAAAAGGCTCCAGCAAGCGGAAACAATAGATTCTGCTTTGCAGAAGTCCTATACCATGCGCTTTACTTTGGCTTTGAGGCATATGGACTCGATAATACCCCGATTGTAAAAACTATAGGAAACGATCTCGGAAAATCTATTTTATCCATTTTTGAATCCGAAACTCTTGATGAACTCCTGAAGGAAATCGGGGATTTTCTGGAGTTTCATGGGAATTGTCGGGTTTCCGTGCTCGCAGATTTCCCTGCGCTTAAGATTGAAGACGATTTCAAAGCCAGTTCAATTCCGGTCATAGGAAAACCCTTCTGCGTCTTAAGAGAAGGCATTATTGAAGGAATTCTTAAAGGAAAGCTGGAAATGGATTACAAAGTTACCGAAACCGAGTGTTACGGTGCAGGGCACGAACATTGCCTTTTCAACATAATATTGTAAATTTGCTTTATAAGTTCACTGTTTTACAGAAAAAGTATTATTAATAACTCCGGTATTAAGCCAGACTTCATTCTGAAAAACACTGGCTTATAAAATTTATCCAGGTTAGCTCTTTTTTCGGGCTTCAGTCTACCTCTCTTAAGGAGTGTACCTGTCAGCGACCATCTCCAATTACGACACCCAAATCAGATTTCAGATAGGGACCTATTGCTGCAACTATACCAGGGCCGTCAGTTTTTTCTTGGCATACGATTGCATGTTCCAGCAGCCCTAATCGCTCAATTTCGTAAATATCCCTTCCATGACCTGTCTTTTTTATTGCTCTTTTGATTTCTGAACGGGTTACCCCATTAACAGTTACCCTATCGGTAGCTGCTTTCTTCCAGCTCCACAAGGTATCAAGCTGTTTTTTGGTAAAACGGGCTTTTACGTTTTTATTTGTTTCAATAATCTCGACTTCAACAGGCAAATGAGGTATAAGGCCGAATCTCAAGGCAAGCTGTTTTGGCTTTCCGCTGCCCAGAGCCTTCAGTTCCTCGGCTTCAATCCTTACAGGTATACCAATATCAACCAGAAAAGCATCCTCCCCGAAAGCTTGGAGAAACCCCATGTAGACCTTTCCGGGTTCAGCCTTTTTTGCAGGCGTCCCATATCTAGAAACCAGCAAATTTGCAGACACTTCCTCATCCTCGCCTTCAAGGGTGTATTCTGCCCAGTTTTCAGGAGTAATAGAGATCTCAACTTTTACTTCAAGATTTTTCAATTCATTTTCAACTAGGGTTTTCAAAAGCCCAGCCATCCTATCCCGGTTCTTTCCGTAAATATGCTGGAGGGTTACAACTTTGATCATATTCTTCCTACCTATTCTCTCTTCTGTTCCGTTATTGCAAGGGACTGGATAATAATTCCTCAACTCCTGAGGTAAGATTCCAGAAGCTCTTCACTTTTTTCCAGGGCTGAGATAACAATTTCATCAATTGGGCTTTCTGCCTTTTCGATCTGATCCTGGAGTCTTTTAATATCTCGATTGTAGGGACCAAGTTTTCGGGATATCGTGTCCTTGCTATCTCCCTGTTTTATTGCATCCCTATGGATACTTTCAATTCTATTTCTCAGATTCTTTACTTTTTCAAGAATTTCAGCACTCAAAGGGTCAAGCTCTTCTGCCTGTTCAGGTTCTATCTCCTCTTCCTCAGCTGCAGCTTCGTCACTCTCAGCATCCGTATCTCTGGATTCCGCTTTCTGATCCTTTAGAGGCTCTTTTACAATTATATCCCTGAACTCTTTGAGGGCAGCTTCAACTTCCTTCCCATATTCTGTAAGTTCGACAAACTTTATTCGTCCCTCAAATGTGAATCTTATAAGTCCGGACTGTTCCATTTTAGCGAGGATTCTTGTTGTATGAGCAAAGGTGGAGTCAATCTCTTTAGAAATAATAGATGCATAGGTTTTTTCCATCGAGCCTATAAATAGTAACGCAAGAGTGGGTTTTTCCTGCAAAAATAATTTTTCTGCATTTTCGTCGGACATAATATCACATTGGGTTTTTTCTACTGATTATTTCTGGACTTGAATCAAAACGATTCAAGTATTCTTCAATGGTTTATATATGGATACTGGAAAGGTTTCCAATCTGAATTTTACTTCTGCAATTTTACTTCTACACTTTTACCTGGTTAGCTCACTCTGAAAGCGCTCTGATTATTTCTTCTATTTCTGTTATTGGCGCATTGGTTCGGAATGAGGTGCCGCTGAAATGAGTTCTTGACGCTTCAAATCCATGAGCCCTAAGGGCTTCTATCAGGATTTCTATTCCGGTTGCAGAAGCTCCAAGTTTTTTACAGATCACATGCTGATCATAAAACATCGGAATATCGAGTTCATCCCTGCAGAAAGTAATAATCTTTTTTGCTTTATCCTTTGTGTTTAGAGAATGTGTTTCAAGTTCGGAGATAACTTCGTCGCAGAATACCTGTTCCCTGAATGGGCCAAGCCACAGAGGACCTGCAATTTGCGTGATAGCCCCGCAAACAGGGCATTCCTCTTCGATGTGTACTGCAAGCCCATACACCGGCTCCCGAAACCCGCATTTTGGACAGTGAATGTTGAAACCCATTGACTTCAGAGTTCGATCAGCTTGCTTTGTTCCTGGGAGAACCTCGAGGTAAGTGCGAACATAGTGGCGTGTTACATGAGAAAGCAGGGGTAACATTCCTTTTTCATGCTTTGCAAGCTCTCTGGCACAAGCTCCTAGGAGTACTCGAAGCCCCATTTCACTATGATATTCCGTGTTAAGAGGTACAGCCGCATATTTCCTTATCCCAGCTTTCATATGGGCTCCGCATAAAGGTGCCGTATCTGTTGCCGTAACCGACAGCATATTCCATACCGAAGCCGATGCTGCATCCAGAAAGGGAGAAGGGGTGCCAAAAGGGTCAATATCCACGATATGGAATTTTTGCTCATGAAGCAACACGTTTGCGTTCTTTCGAGTAGCCAGAGTTTTTTCCTCAAGCCTGTTAATCTTAATATTTTCCTTTATCAATTCAAACGCGTTTGGACTCCAGTCATTCATAGTCGCGTGGATACCTACTTCGCCTGCAATCCGGAGCCCTCTTATCCCTGACGCTGAAAAAGCATCTACATAACGGACTTCTTCCCTGAAGATCTCTTTTTTCGAAAGAAGCCTTTCCACAAATGCAGCTGTTGCTGCCACATTAATATCACGATTAAGCTCCATCTCGGGGTTATAAAAAACCGGTGCTGCCGAGGGAGGGAAGGTTGCATCCAGAGGCGGTATCGGAACTGAAGCCTTTGTTGTGCCTTCAACTATAGTTTTATGTATCATTTGAAACTGCTATACTTTGGGGTCTTATTTTACAGTGATGGTCATTTGCATTTTTGGATATCCTTTTACACTGAAATTGTAGCTTCCGGATTCCTTGAATGTGTGCTTCAGGGTATCTCCATATACAAGCCTTTGATCCTCGAAAAGACGCTCCCTGCTGGTCAGGATAAGCACACTGGACTCCTGGTAGTTTCTCCACACAACTGTATCTCCGACATTGATTTTCAGGCTTGAAGGAATCATAAGGTAATCCTTAAGCCTTACAAGGTGTGTTGTAGCTGTGGTTTCGTTAGGCTGTGCGATTCCAGTAGGCTGTGCGGTGTCGGCTCTTTTTCCTTCTTCCGTTTGTCTTATCCCAGGTTCTTTCTCAATTTTCGAAATTCCAGTTTCTTCCGGTGTCTCCACCTCTCCTTGGGTTTCTGTTTCCGTTTCTGTTTCTGTCGGTGTTTCAAGTTCTTTCTGTGATTGTGTTTCTTCCTGTGTCCACATTTCTCCTTCAGTTTCAGTCTCTTTCTGTGTCCACGTTTCTCCATGTATTCCTATGGGTGTTTTCACTTCTCTTGGTCTTTGCGCACCCCCTGAACTGCCGCCTGCCTCCCTATCTTCTCTCTTATTTTTCTCCTCATCTTCAGAACTCAGACAGCCTAAATTTATTACTGACAGGACTATTAGAAGCAAAATTATTTTTTTTGTTACCAATTCCCTTCCCCTATTATTAACTTCCCTTTTGTATTCTCAGTTTAATATAAGCCATTTATAAATAATAACGCTTTCTTATAACAGTCCATTAGGCCGGAGTATTTTTGAGACAAGGGCATGAATTTTGAGCGATAAATATCTGTTCTGATGTCATAATTCGGAATTAAATTCAGTGTTAATTTGCATAATTTTTAAAGAAGATACTCAAGTTAAAGGCTCCAGTTGTAATACTAAGTTGCAAAACTAATTTTAATAAGTATAAAATCCTAAAATCCCGTTGGGGAGTATAGGTCTCAAAGTCCATCAGGTGTATCCTGAGCTTCCTGAAAAATAGGCCTTTTAAGAAAGAATTCCAATGTATTTCCCAAAGTTAATTCTTCACAGACACTAGAGATGCAAAATTAAGCTCATGCATGTCTGGAACCCATACACAATGTACGCTTCCAAATCCGGAACGTCAGCAGCAAACATTAAAAAAGGTAAAGAAAATAGATTTCTAGGAAATAAAAAGGTGAAGAAAATAGATTTCTAGGAAATTTATCGAGTTTCCTACAAAATCCACGTTTCTTACTTTTTAAACTTTCTATGGAATGACAATAACTATTGGGTACTTCATCAAGTCGTTTTCCTGAAAACTTCTACCTTTCGGTTTTCATGAGCTATGTTTCAGGATTCAACCACACTAACAGTGACATTCATCTTAGGCTGGCCAACAACGCTGAAGTGGTAGTCTCCGGTCTCGTTGAAGGTATAAGCAAAAGAACGCTTATATACAAGGTTTACATTCTCAAAGAGATTTTCTTCACTCACCAGTGTAAAGGCTCTCCTCGGTTTATCCTGCATATTTAGCCAGGCAACGGTCTCTCCCTTTTTTATTTCGAGACTTGAGGTACTTGCTCTGTAATAATCTAGTCTTATGGTATAAGGAGTCTGTTTAATGTCAGGAGTTGAGATCCTGATTGTCCCATCAGTTTCATTTTCTTTCAAAGTTACATTTTCTGCCGATGTTTCGGGTTCTACAGCAGTCATATTTTTTTTAGGTGATTCAGTTTCTGCGGCAGTTATGTTTTCTTCTGGTGTTTCCACAACAGTTATATTTTCCACGGGAGTTACAGTTTCTTCAGGGGTTGCATTTCCCTCTGGTGAAGGTTGTTCGTTCCCTGTGCATCCCGAGAGTAAAACGACGCCGAATATAAGAAGCAGCACAATTATCTTTGATTTCATTTTATTCCCCACATCTTGAGATTGTGAAATTTCGGAAATTAATAATTTAACTCGAAGTTTCAAGCAATTTTTAAGCTATATCCTTGAAGCTTAACCGTTTGTATTTAATTGACCTATATTGATTTTTATATGGTTGATTGCTTTGCAACATTGTAATTCTTTTTAAAGGGCATTTTGAATCTTATTTTTCATTTTTCAAGATGGTTTGTACATATATGCCTTTTACATATGTCCCTTACATATGTCTTTTACATTTTTCAAATTATTATTACTTCTTTTAATAAACGCCCCATTAAAACTCCGAAGTTCCCTTCCACACTTCCCAGTAACTCAAGTTTAACTTATTAATACTTTTAACATCTTACTCTGATATAAAGTATTTGCAGCTAAGCATTAATTACGAGATAATTAGCATCAATTATGAGATCTAACAAGCCCTGATCAAATGGCGTTCCACAAAAGTAAAGCAAGAGTCCCAATAACCGCAATTATCCCGAAATTGTTCCTTGAATGAGTGAAAAGGCTGGAAGAACCGGAGATTTTCGAAAGCAAAATCTTGTTAACTGTGCTAATCAAGCTTGCAAGCACTGCGGTGTTCGCTGCGGTCGCATAAGAGATATTTTCACTTACAGCCAGTAATGTTACTGAAACTATTACTCCCGAACTACTCACAAGAGCTCCAAGGGCAGTGGCATAAATTCCAGCAGTTCCTGCGATCTTGTAGGCAAAGCTTCCTATTATGAGGATGAGGGTAAAAGCAACACCGAATTTAAATGCCTGTCTAAGTGAGAAAGGAGATTCAATTTTAAGTTCTCCTCCATCTATTGGGCAGAATTTTTTATTGTGTCTGAGAGCTATTACTATAGAAACAAGGATAATTACTGCCTGGGGAGGAAGCATATAAAGGGTTGTCTGGCCAGACGGGTCAACTATAAGGGCTAATACAAGATTTCGAATAAGCATAGAAATATTGCAGAGCAAGATTCCGGTAAGTACAGGATCGACCATTTCTTCTGCACGCTTTGAGAGGCCTGCAAGTGCAACTGTCGTAGCTTCACTACTTACAAAGCCTCCCACGAAACCTGAATAGTTTATTCCGCGCTTCGTGCCGAACTTTCTCAGGAGCATGTAGCTTAAAAAGCTGATAAGTGAAACAAGAATCACAATAAGGATTGCAGACCTGAGATTTATAACCCCGAAAAATTCTCTGTCTGGCATCACGGGATAGAGTATAAAAGCCACAGCTAGGAACTGTATGGCATTGTATAGTTCCTCTTTTGTCAGGCTTCCTGCAAACTGGTGAAGAGGCTTCTTTTGAATCAGAAGAAAAGCCACTACTATTGAAGAGGTTATAGCAAAAGGGCCGTAGTTATAGCCCACAAGAACTCCCATCACAAAAATGAAAAAGAGGCTTATAGGGCTGGTAACACCGATCCGTTTGAAAAGAAAGATCTTGGCATAGGTGATTATGGAACAAATCGCTCCAAAAAAGAGTGCAGCTACGTAGACAAAACCCACTCCTGTTGCCTCGCTTACAAAAGCGATTAACATGCCTGTTATGCAGGTTATGCTATACGTTCTTACACCGGCAAAAATTTCATGTTCTGCGGTTCTATGCTCCCTTTCTATACCTACCATTATCCCTATCAGAAAGGCTATGGCCAGCTTTTTCATGAAATCTAGAAATACCGGATCGAAACCGAAATCTTCAATAGTGCCCATAGCTCACCCCTTGATTTTTGAGTCTGTAAAGTCCGAGCCCAGTTCTAAGAATTCTCTCTTTAAAACTGTTTTAGATAGTTTCTCTACAAAGCCTTTATTTAAATGCTGTCTATCCATTTGCTCCGACTCTTCACTTTATTCTATTATTAGTGACAGTTCTGTAATTCGCAACCTTAGAAGCGTTTTTGATTGTACATGAGCTTTGTTTTTATGCTAGTAAAGTAATAAAGGCAAGTGAATAGATGCGAGTGATAAAGGTAAATAATTACAAGCAGTAAAATTGCCAGTAATAAAGTAATATTAGTAAAATCACTGGTAGTAAAGTAGTAATTCTAAGAAATATTATTCTTTTCTGCAAAATGAATTAGATGAGTCAAGTTAAAATAAAATACTTATATAGTAAGTATGTTCCTTGTAATGAATATAGCCCCCCAAAAAGAAGAAATCTCAGGATTTATCGACCTGTATTTATATATTTACAGTTATTCCTAAATCTGAGAAATGTTCCTACAGGCAATTCTACACCTTAGAAAACTTGCTAAACCTGACTAAGCTGGATTATAGATTGAGGTTTATAGATCGAAGTTTTGATTGAATCTGACTATTTGTTTTGCTGTTATTGAACCTGAATATTTATACCTCTACAAATTCAACTTCAATGGGTTTACCTTCTGTTTCTTCAAGCTTGATAAGGGCACAGGAACCTTTACAGGCTTCGCCTGGATTTATCACTACAGTCTTTCCTACCTGCTCCATGCCTTTTGCCTCATGGATGTGACCGCAGACGATCAGATCAACCCTGTCAACGAATTTCTGAATGGCCTTGCTGCCCACGTGCCCGAAAGGGAGTTCATCCCTTGCACCGTGAGGAGGGGCATGAGTCAGAAGTACTATGGTTCCGCACTCATCTGTATTTTCGGCAGAGCAGACCATTCCTTGGAGAGTTTTTTCAATTTCTTCTTCTGATAACTCAAACGGTGTGTTGAAAGGGGTAGGATTTGAACCACCTAGGCCTATAAACCTGATTTTTCCTATTTGTTCGGTTTTTCCGTGCAGGTTTATAGCCTTTGAGGTATCAAGGGCTTCTAGGATGCTTCTCTGGTCGCAGTTTCCAGGAATTGCAAGCACTGGTCTGTCAAACATTTCCATCAATTCTTCGACCTTTTCGTCGGGCCCGAAATCGGTAATATCTCCGACAATAACTACAAGGTCAAAATCCCCTGCCTTTTCCATCATTTCCGTTATCTTCGAATAATCCCCGTGGGGATCTGAAATAGCTAATATCTTCATCCTTATCCGGTCCTATTCGTAACTGTCAGTAAGGCTCTATTTTTCGTGTTTATTTATAGAAGTCTTATTATTCAAGATTATTCGAAAAGCTGTTGTCATATTGGATTTTTTTGATAAAACTTTTTCCCAAAAAGGTTTTTTGATAAAACTTTTTCCTAAAAAGTTTTGCATACATGTTTTATATTCCTTGTGTAAATATAGTGCCCATGCGCGATATTGTTATTATAGGGCATAAGGCAAAGACAAGCGGTGATTTTTCTTTAAATGACCTTCCAGGTTCTGCTGGAAGAATAGATATCCTCTGCCGCTGCGTGAGTTCTGCCCTCTTTCTATCATTTGGAATGCGCAGGGATGTAAATGTACACCTGCTTCTTCTTGGAGAACCAGGTCCCGGAAAAATCATCAGGTTTGAAGGGCTTCACCTGAGATACCTCAACCCGGACGAACGGAGCAGCGGTTCGCTTATCCAGAAAGCCCTTCAAAAGAATACAACCGAACAGGATATCCGTTCCACTCCAGGCGTCTGGATTCGAAGGGGAGACCTTGGTTCTCTACTCTCGAAGTTTGAGGGCCGTACCCTGCTCTACCTGAGAGAGGATGGAGAAGATATCAGGACACTTGCTGGTGAAATCCGGGACCCGGTCTTCATCCTTGGGGATCATGTAGGAGTTACCGAAGAAGAGGAAGAACAGCTCCTTAAGGCAGGGGCGAAAATTATTTCGGTTGGCCCTCTTTCCCTTCATTCTAATCACTGCATCACCCTTATTCACAGTGAACTGGATAGAGCTGAAGCTGGAAGGGGTGAACTCTCTGGAGAAGCCGACCGAATGGTCGAGGATTAAGTTAAATTCAGAATTTAGCTACGATCAGGCCTGAAACGAAAACAAGAGTTGTTAAAATCTGGACTGAGATGAAAATAGGGATGGCTAAAGTTGGGTTAAACTGAGAAACAGGGATTAAATTGAAAACTGGAATCTATAATCATTATTGGGATTCAATTCCTGAGTTGTTTCAATACAAAAAGTTATATCCAATTTCCCTGTATTTGAATAGGAATTTACCAGGATACACTTCCCGGAGATTTTAAGTCAATCATCTTTACCAATATTTTAAGTCAAACCCTTATCCAATATTTTAAATGAATCCCCTTATCCAGTACTTATCTCTAGTTTACTGATCATCCCTAACCTGCTGATCACTCACTCAGGTCTATTTCCCGAATAAAGAGCTAAAGAATGTGAAAGAAAATGGATATATTTGAGATTTCAAAGAAGATTCTGCATGAAGGTCCTGTATGTGATAATTGTCTAGGCCGTCAGTTTGCAAAGCTGTCTACAGGTCTGAGCAACAGAGAACGCGGGCAAGCTTTGAAACTTGCTCTGGTCCTTGAAGGAGATCGGATTTATAAAACAGAAGACAATGATTCTCTTCTTAAGGAGCTTGCCCTTTGCAGTGTATTTGCAAGGAGGGCGCTTAGAATCGAGGGTGAAGACGAACAGTGCTGGGTTTGCCTTGACCAGTTCAAAAGACTGGACGAGTGGGCTGATGAAGCTGTAAAAGCTCTTGAAAACCTCGAATATTCAACATTCCTTGTAGGCACGAAGGTCAGCGGACTTCTAAGTGAAAACGAAGAGATCCTCTGGGCTGAGGTTGGGACTGCGTATGCCGAACAGCTTAAAACCGAGCTTAACAGGGAAATAGGCAAGCGAATAGCCGAAAAAGTCAAGAAAGATGTGGATTTTGAGAATCCTGATATTACAATCACCCTTGACCTTGCAAAAAACAAGCTTGAACTTCAGATCCGCTCGGTGTATATCTTAGGTCGATATCGCAAACTGATAAGAGGAATTCCTCAGACCCGCTGGCCGTGTAGAAAGTGCAAGGGCAAAGGCTGTAAAAATTGTGATTTCACAGGGAAACAGTATCAGGAATCGGTGGATGAACTTATAAAAGGACCTGTAGTTGAAGCTTTCCAGGCAACAGATACAGCTTTTCATGGTTCGGGCAGAGAAGATATCGACGCTTTGATGCTAGGTAGTGGCAGGCCTTTTATAGTAGAAGCAAAGTCCCCTAAAAGGCGCAGCACAGACCTTGAAGTTCTCATGAGAAATATTAACGAAAAAGCTGCCGGAAAAGTTGAGGTTAGAGAGCTTGCTTTCGCCGAGAAAAATCAGATTGAGACTTTGAAAAGCTCAAAGGCGGATAAAACTTATAAGCTTAAAGTTACATTTAAAGAGCCTGTTTCGGAGGAAAAGCTTAAATCCAGCCTTGAGGCTTTAAATGACGCAGAGATTTCCCAGCAGACTCCAAGGCGTGTGGTTCACAGGCGTGCCGACCTTATCAGGAAAAGGCATGTGCATAGTATTAAGCTTGATGAACTGACAGACGAGGGTTATGCTTACATAACAGTAAACTGCGAAGGCGGACTGTACGTAAAAGAGCTAATTTCCGGAGATGAGGGCAGGACAAAACCGAGCCTTAGCGGGCTTTTAGGCATCCCTGCGCTTGTGGAAGACCTTGATGTAATCAATGTCGATATTTAAGTTTAGTTTGAATAGATTTGTTCAAGCTGACTCAGGTTTATTGGTAAGACTCAGGTTTATTGGTAAGTTAGATCAGGAATAATTCTTATCTGACTGAACGTCTTATTTAAATAATATCCATCTTATCTAGAGAAAAACTGTATTATACTATAAACAAATTTATTGAGCATTCTAAGGAGGAACATGCGATGACAAACTCCCACGGTGAAAAGCGCGGCACTAGGTACAAATTACAGAAGTCAGTTCGTGAAAGAGGAATTTCCCCTGTAAGCAAAGCAATTCAGGAATTCGAAGAAGGGCAGATGGTTCATATTGACATTGACCCAAGCGTTCAGAAAGGCATGCCCAATCCAAAGTTTCAGGGCTCTACTGGAAAGGTAATTGGACAGCGTGGCCGTTCATATGTTCTTGAGGTCCGCAACGGAAATGCTATGAAGGAAGTTATTTCCCGTCCTCAGCACCTCAAACCCCAGAAATAATTTCCTTTCCAGGCAGTTAGGTTTTACGACCTAACCCCCTTTTATCTTAAGTTTACAGTTTGCAGGCTTTTACCGGAGGTTTGGGCTCCTGTCCAGAGTTTTTGGAGACTTGCAGGAGTAATAGCCTATAATTGCCTGCAATTAATAATAGAAACTTAATGTCCCCTGGAAAACCTGCTAAAAAGCTAGGAGGGGATTTTAAGAAGCTGCTTTTAAAAATCTTGTCTTTCGTCCCTATATGGGGATATCTATAATTATATATCGTTTGTCAGACATATACCTGAGCCAAATCAGGATAAGATTATTCAGAACAATTTCAGATCATTATTAAATATGATCGAATTTCGTTGCTAACGACAATCTGGATAAGGCTTGGTGAGCTGCAAAGGATGCACAATTCTGAGTCTAATTCAGATTTTCGGATACAGACAGGCAAAAATTTATCCGCAGCCAAGAGTTCCTGGAAAATTAAAGAGTAATCAGAAAAGATTATTCAGCAGGGAATGACAACTAATTACAGTTTTACTATATAATTTTAAGTAAAAAAAGAGTGTATTCCAATGATAGTTAAGGAAGTCCTCAGTGAAGAATTACTGACTTTAGCCGAAGTCAGAGAACTACTTTCCAACATCGCTGAAGAACGCAGAGAGAAAGGGCTTGAAGTAGGATACGGATTTAGAAAAGCCCTGCACCATGCTGAACAGTTCGCAAAAGTCAGCGGAGAAGAATCAAGAGAACTGATTAACAAGCTGCTAGAACTCGAAAAAATGAAGCCTGAAATCGCGGTCAGGATCGCAGATATTCTACCTCAGTCCAGAGACGAAATCCGATCAATTTACGCTAAAGAAAAATATACTTTGAGTAACGAGGAACTAGATCAGATTCTTGATTATGTGTTGGAAACTATTGAATAAAATTGAGATGCAAAAAGAATAAGCTATATAGCAGTTTTCATCTTGTTATTTATAGGGAAGTATCCGAAACTTAGAGTACTTTAAAGTGTCAGGGAGTACCCTGATCTGAATTCAAACATAGAGGACTCTTTGGGTTATGAAGATATTGAGTACGGGGATGCTGGTTACAGGGTAGTCTAAAATTTTACAGAATACTTAACGTTCGTAAATAATCGAAAGATCTGACTAATGGCACAGTTCCTTAACCGAATAGAAATAAGCCAAACATATCGGATCAGTCATACCCTTAGCCCTGAAGATAGATCCCAATATAGAATTTCATTTATTGATAGGATGGGTGTTGATGAGAGTAGAGAAGTCGCAATCAGGTAGACCGTACGCTGGCAGATCAGCTGCTGAAAAACCTTATAGTGGCGGCAGGCGTCCGACAGGCAAACCGCAATACGAGAGGCAGTCAGAAAGAGCACCACGCTCATCCAGAAAATCTCTGGAAAGCTCACAGGAAAGAGAAGAATATGCGTGGGTTTTAGACTACCTTCCCTATGGGAAGTCAGTTGATGGTATTGCTTCATTTCAAAAGAAACCTCTTGTCCAGGCTGTCGGAGACAAAAAATTTACCCTTATGGAACTTGTTCCCAAAAATGGCGTAGTTCCTGAGATTCAGTCAAGAGTTTATATCGGGCCGGGAGATAGGGACGAAATAGATCATGTAAAGCAGAGGATAGGTTATTCAGACTTAACAACTGGGGCTAATTTGGAGCTGCCTTTTATTCTTGAAGCCTGTGTAAGGTATCAGGAGGCACGCTTTGTAATGTTTTTCAACACCGCGCACCCTATTACTACCCGCCTGCATATGCTTGACCTCCTTCCAGGGATCGGTAAAAAAATCTTGTGGTCTATAATCGACGAACGTAAAAAAGGAGACTTCAAGAGTTTTGAGGATATTCGGGAGAGAATTCCAAGCCTGTATGATCCGGTTAAAGTCATTACCAACAGAATTGAAGAAGAACTTAAGGATGATTTCATCAAGTACAGGTTATTCACAACTCCACCGCGCCGCCAGAAAGCCGGCTGAGATGTGAATTCTTCCTGTTCTATTTTTTCAAAAATGCTCTGACTTTTAAATTAGTGATTGGTAAATAGATTCAAAAGTCAAATTTCGTGAACCTACTTCGAAATCATAGTATTAGATTTGCTCAGGAGGTTTCAGTTCTGGTTCGATTTCTTCTTAAAAAATATAATATAAAAGGAGGCACTTTTGATCAGCATTTCCTAATTGATCCAGACTACCTGGATAGAATCGTAGCTGCTGCTGATCTGAGACCTGAGGATGTTGTTCTTGAGATAGGTGCAGGTATCGGAAACCTTACTGAAAGGCTTGCACGGAAGGCAAGAAAAGTAATTGCAGTTGAACTTGATCCCACTCTAGTCAGGGTTCTGCATGACCGTTTTGATGAGGTTGAGAATATTAAGATTATTGCCGGCGATGCCCTGAAAATTGATTTCCCGGAATTCGATAAGGTCGTCTCAAACCTTCCCTATTCCATCTCTTCTGAGATAACTTTCAAGCTCCTTCGCCATAAATTTAAACTTGGCATTCTCATGTATCAGTACGAGTTTGCAGTCCGGATGGTCTCCCTGCCAAACTGCAAGGATTATTCACGTCTTACTGTCGATACCTGTTATTTTGCAGATGCTTCTATTTTGATGAAAGTTCCAAAATCCGCTTTTCAGCCGACACCCGAGGTGGATTCTGCAGTTGTCAAACTTGTTCCCCGCCCTGCACCTTTTGAAGTCAAAGATCAGGCTTTTTTCATGGACTTTGTAGCTGCAGTCTTCAGCCAGCGCCGGAAAAAATTGAGAAACGCAATCCTCAATACTAACCACGTGCTCAAAATTCCCGAAATTAAAGAAATAATTGCCCGGCTGCCAGAGGATTTGATGAGCAAGCGCGCTGAAAACCTGAGTCCTGAAGAGCTTGCACAGATTGCAAATCAGATAATTGACTTAAAAATGTCAGATCTCGCAAAAGAAACAGAAGAAGGATAAAGAGCTCATGCTTATGGTTGAAATCCAATACAGAAAAGCCAGGATCAAGCTAGGGGATACAAACCTTGTCTATGAACCTGCAGAAGACTCATTCTTACTTGCCGATGCCGCCCTTAAAGAAGCAAAACCTGGCATGTGTATCCTTGAAATCGGGGCAGGCTCAGGTTTTGTGTCGGCTGTACTCCTCGCAAACCTGAAAGATATCTGCCTGGTTGCTACGGAAATCAACCCTCATGCTGCCCGCTGTGCGAAAGCAAATGCTGTTGAGGTTATCCGTACCGACCTTTTCAAAGGTCTCAAGCCCCGACGCCAGGAAAGTCTTTTTGACCTTATTCTCTTCAACCCGCCCTATCTTCCTACATCAAAAGAGGAAAAGGTTCCTGGCTGGCTAAACTATGCTTTTGACGGCGGGACAAGCGGAAGAGAAACTCTGGACCGGTTCCTGGATGAAGCTAGAAATTATCTCAAACTCGGGGGTGAAATCCTTGTGCTTATCTCTTCCATTACCGGGCTGGATATTGTTAAAGAAAAAATGGAGAAATTAGGGTTTAAGGCTGAAGTCGTGGCAAAGAAAAAGGTTTCTTTTGAGGAATTAATGGTTGTCAGGGGAATACTTCTGTGAATATCTGAAGAGAGATTTTTAAATTACTTCATTTATTCATTATCTGTTTATTAATTTGTTTAGCAGTAATTTCCTGTTTTGTGACATAAATCAAAATTGAATTCTCTTATTATGACGTCTGCTAGGAAATTATAACTCATTTTAGAGGTCTTAATCCCAAGCTCTATATTCTATGAATTTAATTATCCTCTCGAAAATTTAGTCAAAACTGGTAGATCGTAAACGCTTTAGATCGTAAACGCTTTTAATCTGAAGGCGTTTGCATGGATTAACTGGAGATAAAAACCGGATGTATTATGATGAAGCCGCAGATGCGGTTCTAAAGACCCTGAACACTTCCGAAGCCGGGTTGAGTTCGAAGGATGCGGAAAACCGGCTTGAAAAGTACGGAAAAAACGAACTTAAAGAAGAAGAAAAGACTTCGGTTGTAAAGCTTTTTCTTTCCCAGTTCAAGAGTTTCCTGATTCTGATTTTGATGGCTGCAGCACTGGCTTCCGGTTTTCTCGGAGAGCTTGTTGATGCTTTTGTGATCCTGTTTACTGTGATCCTTGCTGGAGTGCTCGGTTTTGTTCAGGAGTACAGGGCAGAAGAGTCAATCAAACTTTTGAAATCATTAACAAGCCCAGAAGCCCTAGTTGTAAGAGACGGGAAGGAGGTGAAAATTCCATCTTCCCTGCTTGTTCCTGGCGATATTTTGATTTTGCAGGCAGGAGATCGTATTCCTGCGGATGCAAGGCTTCTTGAAGCACTTTCCCTGGAGATAGATGAGTCCTCACTCACCGGAGAATCCATTCCTGTAGGAAAAAGTACAGACATCTTTCCTACCGAAACCCCGCAGCCTGACAGGAAAAACATGGCTTACACCGGAACCTCGGTCACCTATGGCAGGGGTAAAGCAGTTATTACCGCAACCGGCATGAGTACGGCTTTCGGGAAACTTGCCGGGCTTCTTGGAGAAATCGAAAGGGAAAAAACCCCCCTTCAGGAAAAACTTGACCAGTTCGGGCGCTGGCTCGGGATTGCAACCCTTATAGTTGTGGCTTTTGTAGCTATACTAGGAATCTTTCAGGGCTTCGATCCCTTTGAAATGTTTCTCTGGGGAGTTGCCCTTGCTGTTGCAGCAATTCCGGAAGCTCTACCCGCAGTTGTGACAGTCGGGCTTGCGCTTGGCGTCCGGAGAATGGTGAAAAGGCATGTACTTATAAGAAAACTGCCGTCAGTAGAAACACTTGGTTCTACCAATATCATCTGTACCGACAAGACCGGAACGCTTACCCAGAATAAGATGACGGTTGAAAAGGTGTACGTGAATGGAACCCTCTTAAGTGTTACAGGCGAAGGATATAAACCTGTAGGGGATTTCTTCAGCGGAGACAGACCCGTTTCCGAAGACGTGCATCTTCACAGGCTGCTGATTGCAGGAGCCCTCTGTAACGATGCAGGATTGGTTGAAGAGGAAGGAGTCTGGAACATCACAGGCGATCCTACCGAAGGCGCGCTTGTAGTGGTTGCAGCTAAAGAAGGCATCTGGAAAAACGCCCTTGAGGAAAAACACGGGCGCAAAGGCGAAGTTCCTTTTTCTTCCGAGAGGAAGATGATGACTACCCTTAACAGTTCAGAAGACGGGCTGTACGCGTATTCCAAAGGAGCTCCCGAGGTTATCCTTGCTTCCTGTACGAAAATTTTCCTTGGAGGACGTGAGGAGAAGTTAACCCCGGAAAGAAAACATGAAATTCTTAACGTCGTAAATGACCTGGCAAACCAGACGCTCAGAGTTATGGGATTTGCCTACCACAAGGTTCCGGAAGACATTCTTGCTGAAGACGCTGAGAAGGAAATGGTTTTTGCAGGGCTTATGGGTATGCGCGACCCTCCAAGAGAGGAGGTAAAGGTTGCGATTGCTACCTGTACCAGTGCAGGAATCCGGACCGTAATGATTACAGGCGACCACAAGACCACGGCTTTTGCGATCGCAAGGGAACTCGGGATTTTCCGTGAGGGAGACCTTGTCCTCACAGGCATTGAACTGGATGCGCTTGACAATAAAGAATTCGAAGAAATCGTGGAAAAAGTCTCGGTTTACGCAAGGGTATATCCCGAACACAAGCTGAAAGTGGTTGAGGCTCTCAAGAAAAAGGGACACATAGTTGCAATGACCGGAGATGGGGTAAACGATGCTCCTGCCCTGAAAGCCGCAGATATGGGCATTGCGATGGGTATTACAGGCACGGACGTCAGCAAGGAAGCCTCGAGCATGATCCTGACCGATGACAATTTCGCGTCTATCGTGTCGGCAGTCGAAGAGGGCAGGAATATCCTGAAGAATATTAAAAACTTCATTGCATACGGTCTTACCTGTCACATAGGCCTTGTTCTTATCGTTCTTGTCGGGGTGCTTGCCTGGCAGATCCTGCCTGTCATTGCAGTTCAGATCCTCTGGATCAACCTTATAACAGACGGCCTGCCTCCAATGGCGCTTTCTTTGGAAGCTCCTGACAGGGGGCTTATGAAGCAGAAGCCAACTAAATCAAAAGAAGGGCTGGTTTCCAAGAAAATGATTATAGCAAGCTTTGGACTAGGGCTTTTGATTGCAATCCAGTCTCTTGGAGTCCTTTACTTAGCTCTCAACAACGGGGTACCACTTCCAAAGATCCAGACTCTGATCTTTACCCTGATAGTTATTTCCCTAATGTTCAACGCCTTTAACTGGCGCTCGGACAGGTATTCGGTCTTTTCTCTCGGAGTTTTTTCCAACAGACCCCTTATCTATGCTGTGCTGAGTACGGTAATCCTGCAGCTTGCTGCAATTTACGTGCCTTTTATGCAAACAGCCTTCAGGACTGTTCCCCTTTCCCTTTCCGACTGGGCTATGATCATTCCACTAGCTTCAACCACACTTATAGCCATGGAATTTGTGAAATACCTGGAATGGAGGAGCCATAGGTAAATTAGGAAATAGCATTAAGGTGAAGTCAAATACGTCCAAATGACATAAAGGAACTGGGTTTGCTTTTAGCATATCCAGTTTCGTTTACTTAAAAAGCGGACGGCTCTTATTCCTTTGGTTTCTTCTCATTATAGTTAAAAATATTTTCGTAATTTTCTCTTTTTAATCTGGTAAGTGTATGCAAGTGTACACCAAAGTTGAGAGTTAAACTCAAAAATGACGGCAGTGTTAATTTTGGGCTTACGTACGATTAAGCCAATTTCTTCGGCAGTTTGCCTTAACTGTTCTTTGGGAGATGTTTTCCGAATTCTGTCCTTGTCGTTTTTCCTGGACTGCTTCTGCTATAATAGAATAAATTAAAGGTCCAATTAGAGATTTCAAACATTCCTATACTCAACTATACTCAATAATATTTTTATAATGTAATGTCTTTGTACTACATAACTTTATAAACTAATTCATAAATACTTTGGAAATTTATTATTTTATAGAACTCTGAAAATCAGTTCGAGCTTGAAATTAAATCCTAATATAGAATAGTCCTTTGATGTTGCTTCATTCAAAAATACCAAAAATAACCTTTATAAGGATTCATTTTAAGGATTTTTTTCTGAGTTTCAATATCAAAACAGGGTACACTGTCTATCAAAATTAAACAGTCATGATATATAACTGGGAATAATTTTTAATAAAAACTCTAAAAATTTTATTGTATATAAGGGGGGATATTTCTGTTGAGTCGGAAACTAATAATATTTTTTATGACAATCTGCCTTATCCTATCAGGTGTTCCTTCAGCTTTATGCGCGAGTTCGGCACCTACCGTTTATGTTGCTGGGGACGGCAGCGGAGACTTCAACTGTGATGGAAAAGATGATCATATACAGATAAACCAAGCCCTCAAGTTCGTGGCAGAAAACTCCGCATATACAACTGTTTATCTCAAGGGACCTTTTACGTACGTAATTGATGATACTCTTCTCATCGGAAGCAATACAATCCTTGAAGGGGATTCGAGTGCTACAGTCAAGCTTGTCAGCAATGCTGGCTGGGTAGCCTGGAAACCAATGATTAAAGAAAGAAGTTCAGGTAGTAGCGGCATTACAATCCGTGGCTTTACAATTGATGGAAATCGGGAAGGGAATACAAACGTTATCAGCGGAAAAGGATATTACAATCTTATCCACCTTGCTGGCTGCTTGAACATAAATGTATATAACATGTACCTAACTAATAACCACGGAGATGGGCTAAAAATCGATAAATGCACTGGTGTAAAGTTCTATAACAACAAGATATACTTGCTCGGACACGATGGGCTCTATGCCAGTAGCTGTTCGGATGTGGAGGCTTATAGCAATATAATAACCTGTAGAACAAACAGTGGCCTCAGGCTTTATAATACAAATAAAGCCAGTTTCCACGATAACGTAATTACCTCGGAAGGCTCGGGAGGTGCAGGGATTGAAATCCAGAAGTATAACAATCCCTCAATGAACGATATTGAAGTATATAATAACGTGATATAGAAGACCGCGCTTGCAGGGATCTGGATTTTCGGTTCAGGGTCTTATTCCGCCTCTTCTGCAAACGTCCATGTCCACCATAACCAGATTTATGATACCGGAACTAAATCCAGTAACAGCGTAATCGGAGGAATTATATCCAACGGATTCAATGGGCTCATTGAAAACAACGTGGTCGATGGAACCTATGGAGCTGGTATTGTCCAGAAGACTGTGTATTCTCCAACGCCCTCTGGATCGGGTTTTGTTCTTATATTAAGAAACAATATAATCACAAATTCTAGGCCCTCTTCCGGAGGAGTAAGCGGGTGCGGAGTACACAACGAACTTGCAGACACACACTCTTTTGTCCTGCAAAACAACTGCTTCTATGGGAATGCAGGTGCAGACTATAAGAATGTCCAGCCCTCGTCCTCAGATATAAAAGCAGATCCGCAGTATGCTGATAGGAAAAATCATGACTATCACCTGGAATCAAAAGCAGGGCGGTGGAATGGAAACACCTGGGTAACTGACAGCACGAGTTCTCCCTGCATTGATGCAGGATGTAGTTTCTCAAACTATTCTGCAGAACCACAGGACAATGGAGGCAGGATCAATATAGGGGCTTTTGGGAACACAAAGTACGCTTCCAAATCCGGAACGTCAACAACAAACTCAAATCAGGCTCCTGTGGTAAATCCCATCCAGAATGCTGTAATTGAGCCTGGAAAAAGCCTGACCTTTACAGTCAGTGCATCGGATGTAGACGGGGACAGCCTCACATACTTTACTTCAGGTCTTCCAGAAGGTGCGATTTTTGATAGCAAGTCAGGCCTTTTTAGCTGGACTCCGGCTGATGGACAGAAAGGGACGTACAGCATAACCTTTGGCGTGAGCGACGGAAGGCTAAAGGATTCAATTACAATAACTATAAGCGTTGTCAAACAGGAGAGCTCCTTGCCTGCAGCAGAAAAGATCTACGATAATCGCCTTCGTGAGGCTTCCCCTGAAGTAGTCTATCAGGACAGCTCCTTTATTGATGTTGGGGGAATGAGCATTGGCAGGTACAGGGATGTCATGTGGTTTGATTTGAGTGAATATGCAGATTCTACAGAAATCGGTAATGCAACCCTTTCTCTTTACTGGTATTACCCTTCAGGAAATATAAGACCTGAGGATACTGTGATCGAGGTTTACAGACCAGCTTCTACCTGGAATAAGAATTATGTCAACTGGAATAAAAGGGACAAAGGCGTTGCCTGGAAAAATGCCGGAGGAGACTGGTATGATAAAAACGGCGTTCTTCAGGGTAGCACTCCTTATGCAACACTAACCCTTAAAGGCAGTATCCTGCCTGACAAAAGGTACTATGAGCTGGATATTACTGAGCTTGTAAAAGAATACACTAGCGGCAAGTACGAAAATACAGGACTGCTTATCAAGGCAAAGGCTGAGAGTAACAACTATATAGCCTTTTACGGTTCCGATGCCAGGAATGAGCACTGGAAACCCAGGCTTACTGTAAACAAAAAAACATCTGCAACTCCAGTCCTGGATCTAACAACCATTGCCGACGCAAAAGATAACCGTCTTCGTGAAGCTTCCTCTGAGTTAGTCTATCAGGATAGCCCCTTTATTGATGTCGGGGGAATGAGTATTGGCAGGTACAGAGATGTCACGTGGTTTGACCTAAGCGAATATAGTGGCTCAGCCGAAATCAACAATGCAGCCCTTTCTCTTTACTGGTATTATCCCTCAGGAGCCACAAGACCTGAAGATATCGTGATCGAGGTTTACAGGCCAGCTTTTGCCTGGAATGAGAATTATGTCAGCTGGAATAAAAGGGACAAAGGAGTTTCCTGGAAAAATGCCGGGGGAGACTGGTACGACAAAAACGGCGTTCTTCAGGGTAGCACTCCTTATGCAACACTAACCTTTAAAGGTAGTGCCCTCCCTGATAATAAGTACTATGAGCTGGATGTAACTGACCTTGTAAATGAGTACACTAGCGGTAAGTACGAAAATACGGGTTTTCTGATAAAAGCTCGCACAGAGAGCAATAATTACATTGCTTTCTACAGCACTGAAGCGGGAAATGAAAACCAGCGCCCTATATTGAAGCTTCAGCAGGTATTACAGTGAACCAAGATAAATCTACAATAAAAAATAAGAAAACCACAAGAAAACCACAAGAAAACCGCAAGAAAACCACAAGAAAACCACAGAAAGCTAAAATCAATTAAATATTAGGTTTTTGGGAAGGGAGTCTTTAGGAGAGGGATTAGCATAAAAACGACGTTTTTCTCCCTCTTTCCTGTTTATTCTTGTTTTTTTGTTTTTATTTGATCTTCTTTCGTTTCATTCTTTTCTTTAGCATGAAAGTGCTCTCAAGTATTTTCATATTTTGACTATGTAGATTTTGGCTATGTAGAAGTTCTTTTAAATAAAATGATATTCAAATCAAATTGCGGGCGGCAACCCCACCCTAAAGGATGGGGTATTCTTCGGGCCGTCCGCCCTGTTGTTCTGGTAGTTAGAAATCATCAAGTTTTTCTTTGCTCGGATTTCATGAACCTATGTAATTGAGACTCTTCACTCGGTTCTCTTTGCGATTCTTTAATGTAATGCTTAATTGTATCAGCAGTTACGTTTCCAACGGATCGATAGAACTTTCCATTTGACCATAGACTTCCACCCCAATATCATTTTTTAAGATCACGATGAAGCTTGAATAGTCTGTAAGAACTACCTCCTTTCAAATACTGAAAATACTGAATTACCTCTGAAAGAGAATTATTTGGATGAAATTCTAGAAACAAATGAACATGATTGCCTATTACTTCCATAGCATGTATTTTGTAGCCATTTTTAGCACAAATGTTACTGAGAATCAACTCGCAATCCTTTTTAATTCTCTTATTGTAAAATATACTATATCAATACTTAGGCACCAATATGATGTGGTAAGTAACCTGATCATAGCCATGGCTAAAACTGCGTAATTCCAACTGATATCTCACATCCTAGCCAAAGGTGGCTGGCACCACCTCTGATTATGGTGCCAAAAAACCTAATTTTACAAAAAAGGTAAGGATTTAGATAATTAAAGTGAAAAGACGAAGAGGCGAGGTTTCACTTCATCCCCGACCTAAAGGACGGGGTATTCGTGACCCTCTGCGCTCCCTTAATAAGAAAATTTAACAGCAAGAAGATTAGTATTCCCGTTCTTCTGCATTTGAAAAAGATTTGGGAAAAAAGGAAGTGAAGCATGAAAGAACTCCAGAACTGGTTTAAAGAGAAAAACATAATCCTTACTCATGGAGATTCGGATGGGATCTGTTCAGGCGCGATTGCGAAAACTGCTTATCCAGATGCATATGTATATTTTACCAGTCCGGTTAGCCTTCTTGATAAATTAAGGTTTATAGATGAAGTGGAAACCCTTATCATCTGTGATATTGCAATTGATGAAAGGTACTGTTCCGAACTCTACTCGGTACTCAACAAATTTGCGGAAAAGTGCGACCTTTACTACATTGACCACCACCCATTTCCGAAAGATTATAAGAAGGAAGACTGGTTTTATCATGATACTGAAGTCTGCTCTTCCGAACTTACCTACCGGGTCTTTGAGGATCGTCTGAACCGGGATATGCGGAGGGTAGCAATTTACGGGGCTATCGGAGATTTCAGTGATAATACGCCTCATATAAAGAAGTGGGTCAGAGACTGGGACAAAAGAGGCCTCTATTTTCAGGCTGGAGCTCTGATTCAAGCAATCATCCACAAAGGGAGAGAATACGAGTTTAAGAGAAAGCTGCTTGAGCCTCTCTCAAATGATATTATCCCTTCAAATATTCCTGGCCTTCTTGAGCTTGCCAGGGATGCCGCAATCAACGAAGAAATGGTCAGAGTTTTTGTTAAAGAAAATGTGAAAGTCCTGAAAAACAGCGCGTATATTGTAAATCCAAATAACTCCATTTCAAAGGCAGCGATCTATGCAGCCTCCTATGGCAGGCGGGAAGTAGGGATTGCAGCCGAATACCGGGATAGAAAAGGGGTTTATGACCTGAGTATCCGCTCCCGGGGAGAGGTCGACGTAAATCGTCTTCTCCGTTCAGTCGCCCCGAAATTTGGAGGAAACGGCGGTGGGCACCCTCTTGCAGCAGGCGCTCGCATCCCTGAAAAATTCCTTAACGCGTTCCTCAGAACTTTTGACAAAAAACTCGGAAAAGCAAAAGAAATAATGAACAAACGGAACGCCGATTAATCATGCCATCATCAGGAAGTTTTTGATCAAACTTTTTTTGAAAAAGTTTGTGCCAATGAGGTAAAATATAATGAGAATTAGTAAAACCGTAGCTGAGAGTGGAGTAAGCTTTGAGATCATCTTCGTAGGCCGCTCAAACGTGGGGAAATCTTCCCTTTTAAGAGAGCTCTTCGGAGCAAAAGTAAGAGTTGGAAAACGCCCAGGGTTGACCCTGCGCCCTACACATGTTCATATCTCAGATGCTCTTGTTACAGACATGCCTGGTTTTGGCTTCATGAGTGGAGTGAAAGATCGTAAACAGGATATCGTAAAAGACAAAACTGTACACTATATCGAAGACAATGCCAAAAGGATCAAGCTAGGAATACTTGTAATAGACGGGCCGGCTTTCCCACAAATTGCAGACCGCTGGGATTCAAGGGACCAGATTCCGATAGACATTGAGATGTTCGATTTCCTGAGGGAAGTAGGGATTGACACTATTATTGCTGCAAACAAGATGGATAAATTAAAAATAAACGAGTACGATCCCCTTCTTGACGAAATCGCAGTCCGTCTCGGGCTTGAGCCGCCCTGGAAGAATTGGAAACATATTATAGCCCCTATCAGCGCCAAAAAAGGAGAACTGAACGCCTTAAAAGGTCTGCTTCGAGACAGGCTGCATGAAATGAGAAGGGATGACCTATTAAAGTATATTTCAATATAAAAATTCGGCTTTGAAAAAAATCTAAGGTCATGTCCCAATATCTTCTTCAGACCAGCTTTTTGGCCATATAATATTATAGTATTCATCCATGCCAGAAAAACTATATAGTTTCACCTCGCAAATAATTCTGATGATATGCAAAAGTTAGAGCTTTTTCCCCTGATACTCAGTTACCAGACTTCCTTTAATAAAATCTCAGATTTAGTTCCTCGCAATATCTCTCCCAACTGTTTTTTGGTGCTCCAGTTATATTTAGTTGATTTTATATATTAGATTTAGTATATA